>OATH01000552.1_pt1 | contig 25075 bp, 20 predicted proteins | sample 1494971 | NCBI WGS metagenome assembly OATH01 (sample SAMEA2579949, study PRJEB22360) | human gut metagenome
GCCCCCTATATTGTGGGGGGGGGGAACGGGGGGGCCGCCCCGCCGTAAGCGGCGGGAGTCATAAAAGCGTGTATTGCAAGAGCCTCCAATAGGCAACCATATCGATAAATATTGACAAGTTGTTATGGCATATGTTGCACAATGGCAGACGAATATGCTATGACGCACTTCGATTCCGCCATTGCATTGGTGGTACGCAAAGGGGTGTTGGCTGAGCGTATCGGGGGATGGGGCGGAAGCGCTTAAGTATGGGCGGGAACGCTATACTGTACCAAGGCAGGATTTTATTAAAGATGGGTTAGATAACGATATGACTGCAAAGAAGCGCATCCTTGCGTTCGAAATCGGAACGTTCTTCACCCGATACGTGGTGTTCGAGGACGGGCGCATGGGCATTCCGGGTACTATCGCGACTCCGGTCGACGGCGAGGAGCCCTTCTACCAGGCGCTCGCGCATATTGTTTCCAAGCAGCGTGCCCCTCTTGACGGCATCGCCATAAGCGTGCCCGGCTTCATCGACACGGAGAAGCAGGTCGCCGTTACCGCCGGCGCGCTAAGCATACTGTACGGCCATGAAATCGGCAGAAAACTGCAGGGCTATCTTGACGACCCGATCCCCACATGGATGGAGAACGACGCCAACTGCGCGGCAATGGCGGAGAAGCTGAGCGGCAACGCCGTCAAACTCGACGATTTTGCGCTGATCACCATCGACAGCGGTGTGGGCGGTGCGTTGTTCCTGGACGGCAGGATCCGCCGAGGCAAGGATTGGCGTGCAGGCGAGCTGGGCATGATGATCCCGAACTATGAGACCGGTGGATTCCACACCATGCAGGATTACCTGTCGACCATCGTGCTGGCGGAGGAGTACGCCAAGGAATTCGACGTGCCGACAGGCTCCATCGTGCCGGCCACCCTGTTCCATCGTCTCGATGAGCCGCGTGTGCGCAAGATCGTGGACCGGTGGATCGACTATCTTGCCATCGGCATTTTCAACATCGTCGCCGTGGCCGACCCCGAATGCGTGCTGCTGGGCGGTGGCATCTGCCGTGAACAGCAATTGCTGCCGCTGGTCAATGCGGCGCTCGACAAGATCCCGCAGTGGAGCGATTTCCACACGGTTGTCAAGCGCTGCCGGCACACCAACAACGCCGGTCTGATCGGAGCCTACTACGCCTTCGAAACCGAGGTCGAAGGCATGGAGAAGGTGCCGATCCGCTAGTCGCGGATGCTTCCGATACGAAAATCGGCGGGTCCGCTTCCCGTGAACGGCCCCGCCGATGGCGAATATGCACAAGAGCGGTGGGCGGTCGATATCGATCTTCCGCTGTAATGCTCTGCTGATCTTCGGGGTCAGAGCTACTGCCGTGCCGACAAGGTAAGCGGCAGCAGGCAGGATTCGTTCTTCGGGTCGTGCTCCGAGGGGTCGCGGAAGCCCTGCCATTCGCTATCGGGGAAGATGATGTCGGAGATGCTCATCCATTGCTCCAGCAGATTCATCGAATTGTCACCCAGCCAACGGTACTGCAGACCGTCCATGGCGCTCATCGCCAGGGTGTACAGGTCGTAGAACCGTTCCTCGTCCACGTCCGGCGGCAGCAGCCAGTTCATCGAGCAAATCATCTCCCATTGGCGCAAATGGCGGCCGATGAAGAAATCGTGGGCCGGGTGCGAGGGGTTCAGCGCCTCGCCGTTCAGCACCGAATACAGCTGCACGAGCTCGGGGCGCTGCAGATTGTACAGCACGATGTTCAGGCAATAGCGCGGGTAGTAGTAGACGCGGTGCCCGTCGGCGTCGACGATGGCGGCCGTCACCGCGTTGTATTCGTCGGCATCGATGGTGTCGTAGCATTCCGACAGCACCATGTTGAGCAGATCGTCCTTCGAGGAGATGTAATGGTACAACGCCGCCTCGGTGATGCCCAGCTCGTCGGAGATGTTCTGCAACGACATGCCCCAGAACCCCTTGGTGGCGATGATTTTGACGGCGGCCTGCAGGATTTGCAGGTGGCGTTCCTCCTGACTCATACGCTTGCGTTTGACGAAGGTCTTGTCGCCCAGCGTGTCCCTGGCGGTAGTGGCCCCCGTAGCGTTGCCGATGCGTGAGGCGGCCGGCCAGTTGCTCTGGTCATTCAGGAATCCATCCCATGCCGCGACGCTCATAGCCAGCTCCTTACACCCCTGCTCATCGTGTCCCTCATAAAACCATCCAATACTATTACGCCCTCTGGCCTCTAGGCGAAGAGTCGCCGTAGCCACGCGTTGGCCAACACCGGCCATTGCTGGACGCATGGCTCGATGCCATTAACCCCCTGCCACGCCGTTTCCGCAGTGCCAAGCGCCAGACCATGCCCGCCTTGGGGGAACAGATGCGCCTCGACCGGCACGCCGGCCTTCTTGCAGGCATCGACCAACATCAGCGTGTTCTCGACCGGTACGCAATCGTCGGTGATGGTATGCCATACGAATACGGGCGGCGTCTTCGCGTCGATATGCCGTTCGATGGACACCGCGTCCAACGCCACCTGATTATCGCTGTTGTCGCCAAGCAGACAGTCGAAGCTGCCACGATGCGCGAGCGGGCCTGAAGTGATCACCGGGTAGCCGAGCATCAATGCGTTCGGGCGCACCGCGTCAGGGTCATAGCCATGTGCCCGCATGGTGTCGTCACCCGCCGTGGTCGCAAGATTGGCCGCAAGATGACCGCCTGCGGAAAATCCGATTACCGCGATCTTACTGGGGTCGCAATGCCAGTCGTCCGCATGCGCGCGTATGCGCTGCACTGCTTCCGCGGCTTCCAGCAAAGCCGTGGGGAAGACGGATGGCGCGACGGAATAGCGCAGCACAAACGCGTTGCATCCGGCCGCGAGGAACTGCATGGCGATCGGTTCGGCCTCGCGGTCGGAGGTCATGGCATAGCCGCCGCCCGGAATCACCAGAACGCTGGGGCGTTGACGTTTGGGATCGATCTCCTCGCTGTTGTCGAGAACGTACCGGACGAACGTGGCCTCACTGCCATCGATGCCGGTGATGATGTCTTCACAATACTGCATATCGCTACCTTAGACGGATTGTGTGTGCGAATCCATGCGGCCTTCTATGCGGCACACGGATTCGCACTGTTCTGATCGGTTCCTGCCTTCCACAAGGTTGCAGGAAACCGATGGAGGATCGCCGGAACAACCTATATGCAAGATGCTCCGGCAATCCATGTTCATGTTGAGGAGAGTGTAGGCCCGCCCCGTTTGTGAGCACGTTCTGATGCTCACATCAGAACGTGACCTCGACATCGACGGATTTGGCATCGCTCAAAGCGGGAACCACATTACCGCCAATCTTCGCTCCGTCGACGCTCACCGTGCGCTCGCCGGTGCGCTTCATGGCGATGCGGTAGGTCACGCCGCGGAACACGCGCGTCACGGTCAGCTGGTCGAACCGTTCCGGCAGATGCGGTTCGATGGCCAGGCCGTCGAGCGTCGGTCGCACGCCCAGCAGATACTGCGACACGTCCACGAACGTCCACGCGGCGGTGCCGGTCAGCCAGGAGTTCTTGCCCTCGCCCGGGGTCGCTGCCTCGGGACCGGCCACCATCTGGCAGTAGACGTACGGTTCCACCTTGCGCACGTCGGACTTGTCCTCGACATACGCCGGGCAGTTGCGCTGGTAGACGGCGAATGCCTCGTCGTCATTGCCGGCGATGGCGTTGGCGATGGAGATCCACGGGTTGTTGTGGCAGAAGATGCCGCCGTTTTCCTTGTATCCGCGCGGATAGGAGGAGATTTCGCCCAATTCGATGCGGTAGGTGGAGTAGGCGGGTGCGAGGATGGCGGTGCCCCAATCGCAGGTCAGGCGTTCCTTGACGGACTTCAGCGCCTGCTGCGCCTTGCCGTCATCGAGGCCGATGCCGGCCATCACGCACATGCCCTGCGGTTCGATGTAGATCTGGCCTTCGGTGTCCTCATGCGTGCCGACCTTGCGCGAGTAGGCGTCGTAGGCGCGCACGAACCATTCGCCGTCCCAGCCGGCGGTTTTGACGGCCTTGGAAACCTGGCCGATTTCGGCGCGCACGCTGGCCGCCTCGGACGCGATTTCGGCGTCGGACATGCCGGCCAGACGTCCATAATGCTCGAGGATGTCGGCATATTGGCTGCCGTACAGCACGAACATGCCGCCGATGAACACGGATTCGGCGACGCCGGTGTCGTTGTTCTCCACGGTCTGGAAGCTTTCGCCCGGAGTATCGGAGAAACAGTTGAGGTTCAGACAATCATTCCAGTCGGCGCGGCCGATGAGCGGAATGCCATGGGGGCCCTTATGCGTAATGGTGAAGTTCACTGAACGGCGCAAGTGCTCAAGTAGCGGCTGTTCGGAGCCCTCGACGTTGTTGAACGGCACCGGTTCGGTCAGAATGCTCACGTCGCCGGTTTCGGCGAGATACGCGTACACGCCGGCCACGAGCCACAGCGGATCATCATTGAAGCCGCCACCGATGTCCGCATTGCCCTTCTTGGTGAGCGGCTGGTACTGGTGCCATGCGGAACCGTCCTCCATTTGGGTGGAGGCGATGTCGATGATGCGCTCGCGTGCGCGTTCCGGAATGAGATGCACGAAGCCAAGCAGGTCCTGGTTGGAATCGCGGAAGCCCATGCCGCGTCCCATGCCCGACTCGTAGTAGGAGGCGGAACGGGACATATTGAACGTGACCATGCACTGGTACTGGTGCCAGATGTTGACCATACGGTCGAGCTTTTCGTCGCCGGAATCGACGCTGTAGGTGGTCAGCAGTTCGGACCAGTAGGAGTTGAGCTCCTTCAAGGCGGCTTCGACCTGTTCGACGGTGGCGAAACGGCGGAACAGCTCATGGGCCGGCTTCTTGTTTATGATGCCGACCTTGGCCGGATCGTTCGGATCCTCCCATTTCTGGTCCTTGGCCACTTCGATATAGCCCAGCATGAACACGAGCGATGCGGTTTCGCCCGGCTGGAGTTCCAGACGCACGCGGTTGGCGGCGATCGGGAACCAGCCGTACGCCACGGAATCGTGAGCCTTGCCTTCGGCAATGACCTGCGGGGTGTCCCAGCCGTTGAACTGGCCGAGGAACTCGTCGCGGCTGGTGTCGAAACCGACGACGGGCGCGTTGACGCCGTAGAATGCGTAATGGTTGCGGCGCTCCTTGAATTCGGTCTTGTGGTACAGCAGCGTGGCATCGGTTTTGCGTTCGATCTCCACCTCGCCGGTGGACAGGTTGCGCTGGAAGTTGGACGAGTCGTCCACGGCATTCCACAGGCACCATTCCACGGAGCCGGTCACGTCGATGACGGCCGGCTCGTCGGTGGTGTTCGTCACGTCGAGCCGATTGATTTCCGCATTGGTGTGCAGCGGCACGAAGGCGGTGAGCTTGGATTCGATGCCTCGCTTGGAAGCTTCGAACACGGTGTAGCCGATGCCTTGACGGCACTTGTAGGAATCAAGCGGGGTCTTGCACGGAAGGAAGGTCGGCGACCAGGTTTCGACCGGCTTGGCATCGGCGGAATCGGAGTCCATCAGGCTCAGGTAATAGCAGCGGGAGCCGTTGTCTGCCGGCACGTTGTTATACCGGTAGCGGGTGACGCGGCGTAGTTTGGCGTCCTTGTAGAAGCTGTAGCCGCCGCCGGTGTTGGAAATCAGCGAGAAGAAGTCCTTGTTGCCAAGGTAGTTGATCCACGGCAGGGGGGTCGCCGGGGTTTCAATCACGTATTCCTTTGCGGCATCATCGAAATGACCGTAGCGCATGGGTGTCCTTTCGTCGGTGAAATGGCTGTGACGAGGTGTACTGTATGGGTATATCGTCCATTGATTTAATTAATAGGTTAGTACGTTATTTATAAACTTATAAATAACGATTTGCTGGCGTGTTGCCGTCGGTCTTCCAATGGTCATCTGTCGACGCTGCCGCAATCGGGCAGAGGTCGGGGTATACTTCCTCCCGTTGCCCTCGTAGCTCAGTTGGTTAGAGCAGCACCCTTATAAGGTGTTTGTCCTGGGTTCAAGTCCCAGCGAGGGCACATGCGGACCTGCCGGAAGCGGCGGGTCCTTTGCATATCCGCGGATTGCAGTCCGTACGCCCTGCGTGTGACGGCGCATACCGTGTCCCGGCCATCGCCTACACTCCATAAGGTTATCCGGTTCACGCCTTGCCATCGGGGCAATGCGACCCGGGTCCCCCGAATCTCTAGGAGACAAACTATGAAGCAGGGTATCCATCCTGATTACCACGCAGTGCAGGTCACCTGCTCTTGCGGCAACACCTTCGTCACCCGTTCCACCTACAACGGCGATCACATGACCGTCGACGTGTGCTCCAACTGCCACCCGTTCTACACCGGCAAGCAGAAGATCCTCGACACCGGTGGCCGCGTGGCTCGCTTCGAGAAGCGTTACGGCAAGAAGGCCAAGTGAGTCTTATTGCTTAGGCAATGAAAACGCCAGTCCATTCGTGGGCTGGCGTTTTTCGTTACCGACGTGCCGTCGCCCACCTCCGACGACCGCACTTCCGCGCCACCTTATATGATGGACAGGTTGAGTAAGGTTCAGCGACGAGTGATTCCGCTGAAGCGCAGATACGAAGAAAAGGCGTACATTGGCAGACGAACAATTCCCCGCGGCCGTCACCGCGCTTGAGGAATACCACAATATCGAACAGCAGATGGCCGAGCCGGAGGTCGCTTCCAATCCCGACAAGATGCGCAAGCTGGGTCGGCGCCACGCCGAACTGGGTGCCATCGTCTCCGCCTACACCGCATACAAGCAGGTGAAGGACGATCTGGAGGCGGCCCGCGAGATGGCGTCCGAAGATCCCGATTTCGCCGAAGAGGCCAAGCGGTTGGAAGGCGAGCTGCCCGCAGCCGAAGAGAAGCTGCGCACCGCGCTGATTCCGCGTGACCCCGATGACGCGCGTGACACGATCATGGAGATCAAGGCCGGCACCGGTGGTGAGGAAGCGGCGCTGTTCGCCGGCGACCTGCTGCGTATGTACATGCGATACGCGGAAAAGCGCGGCTGGTCGGTCACCGTGCAAAGCGAGAACACCACCGAGCTGGGTGGCGTCAAGGACGTGCAGCTGGCCATCCGCGCCAAAGGCACTCCGGCGCCGGAGGACGGCGTGTGGGCTTCCCTCAAGTACGAAGGCGGCGTGCACCGCGTGCAGCGCATCCCCGTCACCGAATCGCAGGGACGTATCCAGACTTCCGCCGCCGGCGTGATCGTCTTCCCGGAAGCCGACGAGGACGACGATGAGATCGAAATCGATCCGAAAGACCTCAAAATCGACATCTTCATGAGCTCCGGCCCCGGCGGACAGTCCGTGAACACCACGTATTCCGCGGTCCGCATGACGCACATCCCCACCGGCATCACCGTGAACATGCAGGACGAGAAGAGCCAGATCCAGAACCGCGCGGCGGCACTGCGCGTTCTGAAGAGCCGCCTGCTGGCCATGAAACACGAGCAGGAGGCCGCCGAGGCCGCCGATATGCGCCATTCCCAGGTGCGCTCGCTGGACCGTTCGGAACGTATCCGCACGTACAACTTCCCGGAAAACCGCATCGTCGACCATCGCACGAACTACAAGGCGTACAACCTCGACGCCGTGCTTGACGGCGATCTGCAGGCCGTGATCGACAGCGACATCCAGGCGGACGAAGCCGATCGTCTCGCCAACCAGAAGTAAGGCGATTGGGTGGCGACGGTATTCGAAACGGTGCGTTCCGCCGCGGACGAACTACGTGCGGCGGGCGTCGACACTCCGCAGCACGACGCCAAACTGCTGCTCGCCGAAGCGTTCCATATGGACCTGCAGCACGTGGACAAAGCCATGCTCATGGGCGATGGCGTCGAACGTCTGGCCGAAAAAGAAGACGCGGAACCGGCGATGGAACGTTTCCAGACCATGCTGGCCCGTCGTGTCAAACGCGAGCCGTTGCAGCACATCACCGGCCACGCGCCGTTTCGCTACCTTGATTTGAAAGTCGGTTCAGGCGTGTTCATTCCACGTCCGGAAACCGAACTGGTCGTGCAGGAAGGCGTCGACTGGGCCACCAGAAACGGCATGTACCGCGCCAAAGTGGTCGATCTGTGCGCCGGCAGCGGTGCGATCGGCCTCGCCTTCGCTTCGGAAGTGCCGGGCAGCGAGGTGTGGGCCGTCGAGAAAAGCGCTACGACCGCCGAGTGGACGCGGCGCAACCTCGACGAGACCGCGAAACGGTATCCCGCAATCGCCGGCAATTATCATCTGGACATCGCCGACGCCACGCAAATGCCGACGCTAAGCCAACTTGACGGCACCATCGACATCGTGCTCACCAATCCGCCGTACGTGCCGCTTGCCGACATTCCCGAACAGCCGGAAGTGCGCGATTATGATCCCGATCTGGCGCTATACGGCGGTTCGGCGGATGGCACGCTCATTCCGGAACGCATCATCGCACGCGCGGCGAAACTGCTTCGTGCGGGTGGACTTATGGTGATGGAGCACGACATCACGCAGGGGGAGCGGCTTGCCGCCTTCGCACGAACCTGCGGCTTCGTCGACGTTACCGTGCATAACGACTACACCGGACGGCCACGTTATCTGACGGCGGAAAAACAGCCGGCACAGTAACTTATATTCTTTTGCGCCATGCTGACGGGGATATAACCAGAAGTTGAGTCTCACTATAAGAACATTTTATGCAGGCCGCCGTCCGTCAGGCTATAAAGAACAATCGGAATGCACAGAGAGAGAACGGGCGTCCGTCATGAGTGGTCGCCGTGGTTCCGCGCACGGGGGTTGAGATGAACATGATTTTTTCCAAGGTGCGCGTTGAAAGGAATGTGCAGCGTTTTCAAGAAAAGAGGAAGAACGGAATGAACGCGAAGTTCTCCGCCAAGTGCGTCGCCCTGATCGCGGCAGGCGCAATGTCGATGTCCCTCGCTGCCTGCTCCGGCGGCAGCATGGACGATTCCAGTAGCTCCAACGGTAGCGCGGCCAACAGCGATACCATCACGCTGGGCTCCGTCACCACCAACTCCGGCACCGCCGCCGCATATGGCGAGGCCGAGGTCGCCGGCTTCAAGCTGGCTGTGGATGAGATCAACGCCAAGGGCGGCATCAACGGCAAGAAGGTCAAGCTCGAGTCCATGGACGACAAGGGCGACGCCACCGAAGCCTCCAACGCCTTCAACAAGCTCGCCGGCGACAACAGCGTGCTCGGCGTGGTCGGCCCGACCATCTCCTCCACCACCGCGGCAGTGGCTCCGCTGGCCGACCAGTCCAAGCTGCCGGCCATCGCACCGGCCGCCACCTCCGACTCCATCGAGACCGGTGGCTACATGTTCCGCACCTGCTTCAAGGACTCCTACCAGGGTGAGATCGCTGCCAAGTTCGCAGCCGAGACCCTGAAGGTCAAGAAGGTCGCCGTGCTGTACGGCACCGGCGATCCGTACTCCTCCGGCGTGGGCAAGGCCTTCGCCGCTGCCGCCAAGAAGGCCGGCCTTGACGTCGTGGCCGAAGAGAACTCCTCCAGCGCCGACGACACCGAGTACTCCTCCCAGCTGCAGAAGATCCAGGCCGCTGGCGCCGAGTTCCTGTACGCTCCGTACTACTACTCCGTCGCTGGTCCGTACATCATCCCGCAGGCCCGCTCCGTCGGCTACAAGGGCTATGTGATGGGTCCTGACGGCTACGACGGCCTGAAGATGACCGACGACAAGTCGCTGTACAACAAGGTGCTCTACACCACCCACTACTCTCCGGACGACACCTCCAACGCCAAGGTGCAGGACTTCATCAAGTCCTACAAGAAGGCCAACAAGAACGCCGATCCGAACACCTTCACCGCACTGGGCTACGACTCCGTGTACATGATGAAGCAGGCCATCGAGAAGGCCGGCAAGAACGCCACCCGCGAAGGCGTGCGCAACGCCATCGCCGGCATGAGCTTCGAAGGCGTGACCGGCAACTTCACGCTCGACAAGAAGGGCTCCCCGAAGAAGTCCGTCGTCGTGCTTGAGCTCAAGGACGGCAAGCCGCAGTACAAGACCACCATTCAGCCTGCCAAGTGAGCGTCGCTTGCCTGAAGGCCTGAATCTGTGAAGAGGAGGGGGCCGGGAAACCGGTTCTCTCCCTTTCGCGTATCAAGACGAAAATAACCATATTCAGCCGCTGGGCTTCTTCAGCGGCCAAGCCGGACGGTTATGTCAAAAGTCCGGCATCATCAACTTTTGAAAGGAGGAATGATGGGTGATCAGATCATCATGTTCATCAGTCAGATTTTCAACGGTCTGAAGATCGGCAGCGTGTACTCGCTCGTGGCACTCGGCTACACCATGGTGTACGGCATCATTCGTTTGATCAACTTCGCACACGGCGATTTCATCATGGTCGGCTCCTACGTGCTGATGCTTACCATTCCGGCGATCGTCGCATTCGGCCTGCCCGCATGGGTGGCCGTCATCCCCGCGATCCTCATGTGCGTGGCGGTGGGCGTCATCGTGGAGAGGGCCGCATACAAGCCGGTTCGTGAAAAGGGCAACAGCATGACGGCCCTCATCACCGCAATCGCAATGAGCCTTCTGCTGGAGAACGGCTCCCAGGCCATCTTCGGCGCCGACTACCAGACCGTGCCCACCATCATCCAGATTCCGACGCTGGCGATCGGCAAACTGAAGATCGACGGCGCGACCATCATCACCATCGTGCTCGGCGTGATCATCATGGTCGCGCTGCAGCTGTTCGTCACCTACACCAAGCAGGGCAAGGCCATGCGCGCGGTCTCCGAAGACAAGGAGGCCTCGATCCTGATGGGCATCAACGTGAACTCCACCATCACGCTCACGTTCGCCATCGGTTCGGGCCTCGCCGCCGTCGCATCGCTGATGTACTGCGTTTCCTATCCGCAGGTGTCCCCGATGATGGGCGCGATGCTGGGCCTGAAGGCCTTCGTCGCGGCCGTGCTCGGCGGCATCGGCTCCATCCCGGGCGCCATGGTCGGCGGTCTGGTGATCGGCGTGGTCGAAAGCCTGACCAAGGCGTACATCGGCACCATCACCGGCGGCGTGATCACGTCCGCGTTCTCCGACGCCATTGTGTTCGGCATCCTCATCATCGTGCTCCTGGTCAAGCCGTCCGGCCTGATGGGCGAACCGGAAACCGAGAAGGTGTGACCTCATGAAGAAATCAATGCTTTCCACCAAACAGTCCTATCTGATGTGCGCGGTCGGCATCGTCGTGCTGTTCGGCATTCTGATGGGTGTATGCGAATCCGGCATGGCCAGCACCTACATCAAGGGCATCATGATGACAAGCTGCATCGCCATCATCATGACCACGTCGCTGAACCTCACCATCGGCGTGCTCGGCCAGCTGACGCTGGGCTGCTGCGGCTTCGAAGCGATTGGCGCGTACAGCGCGGCCCTGCTGAGCAAGCTGCTCGTCGCCAACGGCGTTGCGATGGATCCGACGCTGCGATTCCTGCTGACGACGCTCGCCGGCGGCGTGGTCGCCTGCATCTTCGGCATCCTGGTCGGCATTCCGGCACTGCGTCTGCATGGCGATTACCTCGCCATCATCACGCTGGGCTTCGGCGAAATCATCCGCGTGATCATCCAGAACCTGAAGGTCGCCGGCGGCATGGGCCTCGACAAGGGCGCGGCCGGCCAGGCGCTGATCGGCATCGACCGACTCGCCAACCTGTACGTCGTGTTCTGGATCACCGTCGTCACCGTCGTGCTGCTGTTCATGTTCGCCCGCTCCCGTTACGGCCGTGCCGTCAAGGCCATCCGCGACGACGAGATCGCGGCAAGCGCGTCCGGCATCAACATCACCTACATGAAGGTGCTCGTGTTCGCTATCTCCGCGTTCTTCGCGGGCATCGCCGGCGGCATCTTCGCCCAGTACATCGGCTCGCTGAACCCCGCGATGGCCGGATGGCTGCAATCGATCAACTACGTGATCATGGTCGTGTTCGGCGGCATGGGCTCGCTGACAGGTTCCATCGTCTCCGCCATCGCGCTGACGATCCTGCCGGAGCTGTTGCGCGCCTTCTCCACCTACCGCATGCTCGTGTACTCGGTGGCGCTGGTGCTCATCATGATCTTCCGCCCGCAGGGCATCTTCGGCAACTGGGAATTCTCCCTGACCAAGACCATCAACAAGCTGTTCTACCCGATGAAGGTCAAGGCGCACGGCAAGTCGAAGCAGGCTGAATCCACCGCCAAGGCAGCCAAGGACACCGCCAAGACGGACGAAACCGTCGAGACGGCCGCCGACACCAAGGAGGCGCAGGCATGAGCGAGCCCATCCTGAAAGCCGAACATCTCGGCATCACCTTCGGAGGCCTCAAAGCCGTATCCGACTTCAACATGACCATCAACTCCGGCGAGCTCGTCGGCCTGATCGGCCCGAACGGCGCCGGCAAAACCACCGTGTTCAACCTGCTGACCGGCGTGTACCAGCCCACGGAAGGCGAGTTCTTCCTGGACGGCGAACGCATGAACGGCAAGAAGACATACCAGGTGGTGCGCGCCGGCATCGCCAGAACCTTCCAGAACATCCGCCTGTTCGGCCAGATGACCGTGGAGGAGAACGTGCTGGTCGCGTTCAACGAATCGTTCAGCTACCACATGGGCGGCGCGATTTTCCGCACGCCGAAATTCTGGAAGCAGGAACGCGAGATGCACGCCAAAGCCATCGACCTGCTCAAGATCTTCGGACTAGAAGGCCTGGCCGAAACCGAAGCGGCGAACCTGCCGTACGGCGCCCAGCGCAAGCTGGAAATCGCCCGCGCCCTCGCCACCGGCATGAAACTGCTGTTGCTCGACGAGCCGGCGGCAGGCATGAACCCGACGGAGACCGAGGACCTGCTCAACTGCATCAACACCATCCGCGACCGCTTCGGCATCGCCATCCTGTTGATCGAGCATGACATGAGCCTGGTGATGAACGTCTGCCAGCGCATCCAGGTGCTTGATTACGGACGCACCATCGCCGCCGGCACGCCGGAGGAGATCGCCAACAACCCGCAGGTCATCTCCGCGTATCTGGGTTCCGATGATGACGACGATGACGAAAGCGAGGAGGAGGCCTGATGCTGGAAGTCAAGAACCTTTCCGTTTCGTATGGTGCCATCGAAGCCGTCAAGGACATCAGCTTCACCGTGAACGACGGCGAGATCGTGTCCCTGATCGGCGCGAACGGCGCTGGCAAGACCACCACGCTGCACACCATCACCGGTCTGGTACCGGCGAAATCCGGTTCCGTGATGTACAACGGAGTGGATCTGCTGAAAACCCACAACAACAAGATCGTGACCCTCGGTATGGCGCACATTCCGGAAGGGCGCCACGTCTTCACACGCATGAGCGTCGAAGAGAACCTGGAGATGGGCGCGTTCAGCCTGAAGGACCAGTCGGACCTCAAGAAGGACCTCGACATGGTCTACGGCCTGTTCCCCCGTCTGAAGGAACGCCGTAACCAGAAGGCCGGCACGTTGTCCGGCGGCGAGCAGCAGATGCTGGCGATGGGCCGCGCGCTGATGAGCCATCCGAAGACAATCCTCATGGACGAGCCGTCCATGGGCCTGTCCCCGAAGCTCGTCAAGGAGATCTTCTCCATCATCCGCAAGCTGCACGAGCAGGGCATCACGATTCTGCTGGTCGAGCAGAACGCCAAGATGGCGCTGTCGATCGCCGACCGCGCATACGTGCTGGAAACCGGCCGTATCACGATGGAAGGCGACGCCAAGGAACTGCTCAACAACGAGCAGGTGCGCAAGGCGTATCTGGGCGCCTGATTCGTGCCGTATCCGCCTTGTCGGCTTGGACGCATCCAAACCGACAGGGCTTTTTCTATATCCGATGGAATATTCGCCGGTCGTGTTCCCACCATTCGGGCGCGCCATCGAGCCATGCCTTACAATAGGTAAGTTGACTGGCTGAAAGGGAGGTGTCATGAGCGAGATTTGCACAGTAAACGACGAATCCCTTGCCCGGGCCGTTGAAATCATCCATGATGGCGGATTGGTGGTCATCCCCACTGACACGGTGTACGGCGTCGCCTGCGATCCGCGTAACATCGAGGCGATCCGCAAGGTGTTCGCAGCCAAACAACGACCGAAATACAAGTCGTTGCAGGTGTTGCTGCCGTCAATCGAAAGCATGGAGAAGCTGCATCTGACCTTGCCGGTGCCGCTCAACCGTCTGGCCGCCATGTTCATGCCGGGCGCTTTTTCGCCGATAGCGGAAGCGGAAGACGACTGTTCGCTTGCCACGTTGCGTCATGATCCGACAACCGGCAAAGCCACACAGGGCGTGCGCATCCCCAATTCCGCGGTCGCGCTGCGTATTCTGCGAGCCACCGGGCCGTTGGCCGCCACCAGCGCCAACCGTTCCGGCGAGGAAAGCGCACAAACGGTGCAGGAAGCCGCGGACGCGCTGGGAGATGCGGTGGATCTGTATTTGGACGGGGGAGCGACTCCGGGACATGTGTCGTCCACGGTGGTCGCCGCCGACCCGCACGAGCGCGACGGCATCGCGATTCTTCGGGAGGGAGTGATTCGCGAGCTGGTCATCCGTAAGGCGTTAACACTGAATGGCGGTGCTTTGGGCGCATGAGAATCTACCTGTTCATTGCCGCGGTCGCAGGTGGCGTCACCTATCTGCTCACGCCGCTGATCCGGCATATCGCCATCGAAATCGGCGCAGTCGGCGAAGTGCGCGCACGCGACGTGCATACCGTGCCGACGCCACGCATGGGTGGACTGGGCATGCTTATCGGCTTCACCGTGGCCATGCTGTTCGCCTCTCGCATCCCTTTCATCGAAGGCCTGTTCGCCCAATCGCATCAGGCATGGGTGATTCTAGCCGGCGCCATCATGATCAGCCTGCTGGGCATGGCCGACGATTTGTGGGACCTTGACTGGATGCTCAAACTCGCCGGTCAGCTGCTCATCTCCGTGTTTGTGGCCTGGGGCGGCCTGCAGATCATCTCGTTGCCTCTCGGCTCGCTCGTCACCGCGTCGCCGAGCCTGTCGATGGCCATCACCGCGTTCCTTATCGTCGCGTCCATCAACGCGGTCAACTTCGTGGACGGTCTTGACGGCCTCGCTTCGGGCATCGTCGCGATCGGTGGCATCGCCTTCGCCATCTATTCGTACATCATCGCAAGAAGCTCGCCGTCGTACGCATCCATGGCGACGCTAATCGACATCGCCATGGTCGGCATGTGCGTCGGCTTCATCCTGCATAACTGGCATCCTGCGAAACTGTTCATGGGAGATTCCGGCTCCATGCTGCTCGGCTATCTGATCACCTGCGCGTCGATCGTCATGACGGGCCGTCTCGATCCGGCGTCCATCCATACCAGCATCTATCTGCCGGTATTCATGCCGATTCTGCTGCCGATGCTGGTGCTGTTCCTGCCGATCCTCGACATGTGTCTTGCGATTGTGCGGCGGTTGAGCAAAGGCCAGTCGCCGATGCATCCCGATCGCATGCACCTGCACCACCGCATGCTGCGCATCGGACACACCGTGCAGGGCGCGGTGCTGATTCTCTGGGGGTGGGCGTCGCTGATCGCATTCGGCTCGATCATGATTCTGTTCTTCAAAGCGCAGTATGTGCTGATTGGCTTCCTCATTGCGGCGGTGCTGCTGACGGTCGCCACGATGTACCCGTATCTGAAACACCGCATTCCCGAAATCCGTGAGGAAAACGCAATCTCCGGAACCGATGCGCAACACGCGTCGGTCGGACGCGCGCGCGGCGACAAAACGCGCGGTGGACGCTGATCGTCCGTCCGGCGCAATCGCAAGAAAAACTGATGAAACGCTTTGCCAAACGATATAAGCAGCTTTTATTACGATTGATAATTTCGGCTTTTCGTGCCGTGTCGCAGTAAGTCAGCCCACGTTCATATAGTGGGTCTATGGTTACAATTCCTGATATGAATGCAGATTCCACGTTCGCCCCACTCCCTCCGATTTTCGCCCAGCTTGGCCTCGCCTATGACGATGTGCTGCTGCTGCCGAACGAGACGGATGTCATTCCGTCCGAGGTGGACACCACCACGCATCTCACCCGCAACATCACGATGAAGGTCCCGGCGATCTCCGCCGCAATGGACACCGTCACCGAATCCGACATGGCCATCGCCATGGCTCGCAACGGCGGCATCGGCGTGCTGCACCGCAACCTTTCCATCGACGACCAGGCCGCCCAGGTCGACATCGTCAAGCGTTCCGAATCCGGTATGATCAGCGATCCGCTCACCGTGAGCCCGGACGTGACCCTGGCCGACCTCGACAAGCTGTGCGGCCGTTTCCACATCTCCGGCCTGCCGGTCGTGGACAAGGACAGCAAGCTCGTCGGTATCATCACCAACCGTGACATGCGTTTCATCGCTTCCGAGGATTACGACCGTTTGAAGGTCTCCGAGGTCATGACCCGCGAGAACCTCATCACCGGTCCGTCCGACATCTCCAAGGAAGACGCGCACGACCTGTTGGCCAAGCACAAGGTCGAGAAGCTGCCTCTGGTCGATTCCGAAGGCCACCTGACCGGTCTGATCACCGTCAAGGATTTCGTCAAGACCGAACAGTATCCGGACGCCACCAAGGATGAGCAGGGCCGTCTGCGCGTCGCCGCCGGCATCGGCTTCCTGGGCGACGCCTACAACCGTGCTTCCGCTCTGATGGAAGCCGGCGTGGACGTGCTCGTGGTCGACACCGCCAACGGTGAGGCCAAGCTGGCTCTCGACATGATTCGCCGCCTGAAGTCCGATTCCGCGTTCAATGGCGTGGACATCATCGGCGGCAACGTCGCCACCCGCCAGGGTGCGCAGGCCATGATCGACGCCGGCGTCGACGCCGTCAAGGTCGGCGTCGGCCCGGGCTCCATCTGCACCACCCGCGTGGTCGCCGGCGTCGGCGTCCCGCAGCTCACCGCCGTGTACGAGGCCGCCCAGGCCTGCCGCGCCGCTGGCGTGCCGTGCATCGCCGACGGTGGCATCCACTACTCCGGCGACATCGCCAAGGCCCTCGTGGCCGGCGCATCCTCCGTGATGCTCGGCGGCACCCTCGCGGGCTGCGAGGAAGCTCCGGGCGAGAAGGTGCTCCTGCACGGCAAGCAGTACAAACTGTACCGTGGCATGGGCTCCCTGGGCGCCATGGCTCCGCGTGGCAAGAAGTCCTACTCCAAGGACCGTTACTTCCAGGCCGACGTCACCTCCAACGACAAGGTCGTTCCGGAAGGTGTCGAAGGCGAAGTGCCGTACCGCGGACCGCTCAACGCCGTGCTGTACCAGATGATCGGCGGCCTGCACCAGTCCATGTTCTACATTGGCGCGCACAACATCTCCGAAATGCCGGAACGTGGCCGCTTCATCCGCATCACCGACGCTGGCCTGCGCGAATCCCATCCGCACGACATCGTCATGACCGCCGAGGCGCCGAACTACTCCGGCCGTCAGTGATTGGCGAATACCGCGCGAAACGCATACGACGCGACTAAACGCTAGATAATACGAAACCCGTCCGGTGGCAGGAATGCCGCTGGACGGGTTTCGTGCGTTTTCGGCAGCTATTGGTTTAGTGACGTTTAGTTAATTGAGCCATGTCGATGGCACCGTATGAACGTCAACTTACGCGTTCCGTGGTGCCACGCAGCACCAGCGACGTCGGCATGACGGTGAACGGCTCGTCAAGCGTCTCGCCATTGAGCAGCGCAAGCGTCTTACGTGCAGCGATACGGCCGATTTCCGCCGGATCCTGATGCATGGTGGTCAGATCCAATGCGGTGGCGGTGTCGTCATCATCGAATCCGACCAGCGACACGTCCTGTGGCACGCGCCATCCCATGCGCCGCAGCTCCTTCAGCAGGGGAGCGGCCACGGCGTCGACGGAGACGCAGATGGCGGTCGGCTGCTTTGGAGCGCTGAGCAGCTGCGCGACGATGCCGGAATAGATGTCCTGCTCGCTGCGAGCATCGATATGGGATAGTGACGGCATGACGATGATGTCTTCATCCGCGTAACCGCAAGCTTGTGAGGCTTCGCTGAATCCCTTCTTGCGCAGCCTGTCGGAGCAGACGAACGGCGTGGTGTTGATGGGCTGTTCGATGTAGGCGAGCGTCTTATGCCCTAACGATTTGAGGAACCGTACAATCGTCGCCATGGAAGCCTCGTCGTCGATGGCGACGCCGGCGTCGAGACCGTGCGTGCTCGGCGCGTTCATGCCGACCACCGGAATGGTCAGATCGCCAAGCACCTGCTTCTTCGCCTCGTCGAAGTCAAATGACGCCTCGATGACCGCGTCGACGTTGCGGTTGCCCGGAAGATTTTGGAAAAACGCATCCAAATCGTCCTGCGTCCACACGATGTAAGGAACGATGTCGTATCCGGCCTTCGACATCACCTCGTAAATGCCTTCGAAGGCGTGGGCGTTGAACCAGCTGCTGATTTCGTTCGGCAGCAGCACGGCGACTCGCATGGTTTTGCCGGACGCCAGGGACGACGCGCTTTTCGAAAAGGAGAAATGCAGGCGCTTCGCCTCCTGCTCGATGCGTTCCCTGGTTTCGGGACTGACCCTGTCGAGCCCGCGAAGCGCGCGGGACACGGTGGAGACGGACACTCCGGCTGCCTGGGCTACGTCTGCGATGGTGGTTCGTGGCATGGTCGGATGGCTCCTTAGGGTGGACTATGCGGGCGGTCGGTTGCCCGCGACTGCTTCACTCTATCACGACACGCTGCTTTTGTAAAAACGCTTGCATGGCTTCAGGTGTTGTTATTGCTTGCTTTTTGAAGTGCTGCCACCTTGTTCTGCCTCCTGTGGTTTGCGCTTTTTTGCACAAGCGTTATTATTGATTATGTCAAGCAATGCGATAACAGCAACGAAGCTACACAACACAACATAACCATCGTAGGAAAATCAACGAAAATCGTTCTACGTACGGAGTTGTGATACGTGCGCACGGTGCACAAGCGTTTGTATGAAAGGGGACAACATGACCGAAGTCAACGATCCGTCGCTGTGGTGGAAGCAGGCCGTGGTCTACCAGGTGTATCCACGTTCCTTCAAGGATTCCCGCGGCGAGGGCCTCGGCCAGATCGCCGGCGTCACCGAGAAAATCGGGTATCTGAAGGAACTGGGCGTCGACGCCATCTGGCTGAGCCCGTTCTACCCGTCCCAGCTGGCCGACGGCGGCTATGACGTGGACGACTACCGCAACGTCGATCCGAAACTCGGCACCATGGACGATTTCGACGCGCTCGCCAAAGCCGCGCATGCCGACGGCATCAAAATCGTCGTGGACATCGTGCCGAACCACAGCTCCAACCTGCACGAATGGTTCAAGGCCGCGTTGGCCGCGAAACCCGGCTCGCTGGAACGCGACCGCTACATCTTCCGCGACGGCAAGGGACCGAACGGCGACGAGCCGCCGACCAACTGGCAGAACCACTTCGGCGGCCCTGCATGGACGCGCGTGCCCGACGGCCAATGGTATCTGCACATGTTCACCAAGGAACAGCCGGACTGGAACTGGAAAAACGAGGACGTGCGCGCCGATTTCATCAAAACCCTGCGTTTCTGGCTTGACCACGGTGCCGACGGCTTCCGCGTGGACGTGGCGCACGGCCTGGCCAAGGATCTCGACCGCGATGATCTGGACGATTATGTGGTCTGGTGCACCAACGATCAGCCCGAAGACGGCTCCCATCCGGTGATCGACCGCGACGAAGTGCACGACATCTACCACGAGTGGCGCAAGGTGTTCAACGAGTACGATCCGCCGGCGTTCGCCGTGGCTGAGGCGTGGGTCCGACCAAGCCGCCAGCATCTGTACGCCTCCCCGGACGATCTCGGCCAGATCTTCAACTTCGAGTTCGCCAAGAAGGATTGGATCCGCGACGACATGCACCTCGCCATCGAGGAAGGTCTGGAAAGCGCCGAACGGTCCGGTTCCACCGCCACTTGGGTGATGAGCAACCATGACGTGGTCCGCCATGCCACCCGCTACGCGCTGCCCCAGGTGCCGACCGGCGAATACCATCGACTGCCGCTCGACTGGCTGCTGCGCGACGGCACCACATACCGGGAGGACCGCGCGCTCGGCACCAAGCGCGCCCGCGCCGCGATCATGATGGAGATGGCGCTGCCCGGCTCCGCCTACGTGTATCAAGGCGAGGAACTCGGCCTGTTCGAAGTGGCCGACATTCCGTGGGATGAGCTGGAGGATCCGTCCGCATGGCGCACCTCCCGTTCCGCCAGCACCAAAGGCCGTGACGGCTGCCGTGTGCCGCTGCCGTGGGTTGCGGCCGACGCTCCGCAGCTGGACGATCCGAACGATGAGTTCGGCCATGGCGGCTCCTTCGGATTCTCGCCGGCAGACGCGAAGGCCGAGCCGCATCTGCCGCAACCCAAGTGGTACAAGGATTTCGCGGTCGATGTCGAATCGGCCGACCCGGATTCCATGCTGAACCTGTACCGCCGCGTGCTGGCATTGCGACATGAGTTGCAGACCACCGACCTGAGTCTCGAATGGCTTCCGGAAGACCAGCCCGGCAAGGCGCATGACGGCGCCAACGGTTTCCCGGGTGGCACCATCGCGTACCGCCGTGCCAACGGCTGGGCCTCGATCACCAACTTCGGCGAAGAACCGATCACGTTGCCGCAAGGCGAAGTGCTGCTGACATCAGGACCGCTTACCGACGATGGCAAGCTGCCGCAAGATACCAGCGCTTGGCTCAAACTGGCCGATTGACCGCACGCAGGATGCCCCGATCTGAGGGTGTCCGTGCCGGATACCGCACTCGTGCGCTGAACCATCGAACCGGCAGCGCGCTCCAGCCGTCCGCGTCCCTCCATTTGGGCGCGGACGGCTTTCCTGTTTCCAACGACCGTTTTCCAACGATGACGGTCCGACGTACCTACCCTGCGGTATCTTCATATGTTCGGCCTGCGCAGAGGGCGCGACCGCGGACCAATCGAAAGAGGCAACGATGGTAGATGCACACGATGGCGAAACATACACGTCCGAAGGCTCACGTCTGATCTGGATCGACTGCGAGATGACCGGCCTGGATATCTTCGGCGGCGACGAGCTCGTCGAGGTTTCCGTGGTGCCGACCGACTTCGACCTGAACGTGCTCGACGAAGGTGTCGACTATGTGATCAAGCCCAGTCAGAAGGCTGTCGACCACATGAATGACTTCGTGCGCGCCATGCACACCCGTTCCGGCCTGATCAACGAATGGGAACACGGTCTGAGCCTCGACGAAGCGCAAGCCAAGGTCATCGAATACGTCAGGAAATTCACTCCGGCCGGCGTCAAGCCGCTGCTCGCCGGCAACACCATCGGCTCCGACAAGAAGTTCCTTGACCACTACATGCCGGAACTCATGGAGAACCTGCACTACCGCACCATCGACGTGAGCACCTTCAAGGAACTCGCCCGCCGCTGGTATCCGGCCGTCTACCTCAACCGTCCGCCGAAGAACGGCGGCCACCGCGCGCTCGCCGACATCATCGAATCGCTCGACGAACTGCGTTACTACCGCAAGGCGTTCATGGCCCCGGTGCCCGGTCCGAGCGAAGCGGAGGCGAAGGCCATCGCCTCTGAAATCCAGGAAACCAGCCTGCTCAACAAGGACTGACAGCACGACTCCAGCGAGAGGAACCGTATGACCGCAGCTGATTGGACCACCATCGGCCAACCGCAGGATATCCGCCTTGTGGTCGCCGACATGGACGGCACGTTACTTGACGAACGAAGCCGAATCCCCGACGGATTCTGGCCCATGCTCGCCCGGCTCAAACGCCGTGACGTCGAATTCGTGCCCGCGTCCGGACGCCAATACGCCACGCTGCGCAACATGTTCGCCGACAAAGCCGCGGAGATTCTCGACGGGGGAGAACTGTCCTATATCGCGGAAAACGGCAATGTGGTGGCGCTCGACGGCAAAGTCGTGGAAGTGCATGGCGTCGATTTGGACGTCACGCGTCACGTCATCGACCTGGTCGACGACGCCGCTGCCTCCGGCGAGCATAACGTGGGACTGGTGGTGTGTGGCCTCAAATCGGCATACGTGCAGCGTTCCGACAAGCCGTTCCTCGATGAAGTCGGCAAATACTACGCGGCGCTGAGCATCGTGGACGATCTGCACGAAGTGCTCGACTTCGCGCAGGAACCGTCCGCCTACACCCCTGACGGCGACGCCGAAATCGTTCTGAAACTCGCGATCCTCGACCTTGACGGCTCCGAACGATTCACCAACGAAAAGCTCACACATCTGCGCGCGGACTACCAGGTGGTCGTCTCCGGCAAACTGTGGGTGGACATCATGAACATCGAAACCGACAAAAAGCAGGGCGTCGAGGCGTTGCAGCGCGTGCTCGGCGTCACACCCGCGCAGACGGCGGTGTTCGGCGACTACCTCAACGATCTGCTCATGCTTGAGGCGGGCGACTGGTCGTTCGCCATGGGCAACGCACACCCCGATTTGAAGGCCGCCGCGCGCTACATCGCACCGTCGAACGTCGAGCACGGTGTGCTCAAGGTTGTGGACAGGCTGGTTGCCTGACGATTTCGTTGCATGGGGCGCGGTGACGTAAAGAAGGTGGCGTAATGAGGCAATCCGAGGCGCTTGCGATTCTGGGTTCCGGCGCAAGCGTGTTCCTGACGGGCGCGCCCGGTGCCGGCAAAACCTACGTGCTCAACGAATTCATACGGCAGGCGCGTGCCGACGGCGCATCCGTGGCCGTCACCGCATCCACGGGCATCGCTGCCACGCATATCAACGGCACCACCATCCATTCCTGGAGCGGCATCGGCTTGGCCACGGCATTGACCGACAATCTGGTCAAAACCGTTCGCACACGCCGCAAACGCAAGCTGCAGGAAGCCGACATCCTCATCATCGACGAGGTCTCCATGCTGCACGCGTGGCTGTTCGACATGGTTGACCGGATCTGCCGCATCATCCGCCGCGACGAACGTCCGTTCGGCGGGCTGCAGGTGGTGTTGTCCGGCGATTTTTTCCAGCTGCCGCCGGTTTCGGTATCGGGACGCAACAACGACCTGATCGCGCCGTCCGCCGAATATCTGGCCAGTCGCGAACGGTACATGCGCGCCGGACTCAATCCCGAAGGTTTCGTCACCGAATCGTTGGTGTGGCGTGAATTGAACCCCGTTGTCTGCTATCTGACCGAACAGCATCGTCAGGATGACGGCCAGCTGTTGAACGTGCTGGCCGACATTCGCGAAGGCGCGGTGGACGATGGCGACCGCAATGTGCTACTGACCCGGTTGGGGGCCATTCCGGAACCCGGGCAGCAGGCGGTGAACCTGTTCCCCGTCAACAGGCAGGCCGACGCGCTTAATGATCTGCGCCTGTTCGAAATCAAGGAGGAGCCGCACGAATACCTCGCCGAATCCGAGGGTGCGGCGAATCTGGTGGAACGGCTCAAAAAGAACATGCTGGCCCCCGAACGGTTGTGTCTCAAGACGGGCGCGGCCGTGATGGCGGTGCGCAACGACACCGACCACCAGTACGTCAACGGGTCGCTCGGCACCGTGCGTGGATTCACCACGCAATCGCAGGGCGGCTGGCCGATCGTCGAATTCGAAAACGGCAACATCGTCACCATGAAGCCGAATTCCTGGCAGATGCAGGACGGCGATACCGTGCTCGCCACGGTCAAACAGGTGCCGTTGCGCTGCGCGTGGGCCATCACCATCCACAAATCGCAAGGCATGACACTCGATCGTGCCGTCATGGATTTGCGACGCACATTCGCGCCGGGCATGGGATACGTGGCGCTGTCGCGAGTGGAAGGGCTCGACGGCCTGTATCTGCAAGGCGTCAACGAGCGCATGTTCCTGGTCTCACCGGACGCGGTCCGTCTTGATGGACAATTGCGATTGGAGTCGGCGCAGGCCGCCGATACGCTTGCCTCCGACGGTGTCGGAGCATTCCGCGCCCGCATGCCGCAACCGGCCGGTGAGGATGACGAATTCGCGCAGGACGTGCTGTTCTGACCCGCTGCTAAATATCAGCCCATCGCCTGCAGGGAACGCGCAAGATCCGGGTCGAGCTCAACTTCGTCCTCGACGCTTTCCGGATCGGGGTCCCAACAGCTGGCGATCACGCAGGCCAGTCCGACGAGCAACCAAAGCGGGTTGCGCTGCAGGAACTCAAGACCTGGAATCGCCCGCGTGACGATGATCCATATCACCATGCCGGCCAGCGCAATCGCATTGAACGGCTTCTTCCATGGCAGGGAAATCAACGTGACGCACAATACGGCCAGGCACAGGCCGATCCATTGGTTTCCTTCGGTCAGCACTTCCGGCGCTGCCGCCGCGAAGACGAAATAGCAGATGATGCCGATCCAGCCGAGTTTGTTCCAAATCGAAATGTGCGCGGTGACGTGACGCATGCTGCGTCCTTTCCTTATGAAGCGATATGGTGCTGATTCCAGTATCATAGAAACGGCTTTAGACTTATTTATAACTCTATAAATAACGTTTTTCGCGTATTGGTGTGCGATTCGAGGACGTGTGGCGCATCCAAGTCGGCTTACCTGAGTAATTTGGAACGTATGACCAAAGCACTTCGTATGTCTACCATGTTCCTGCGCACCCTGCGCGAGGACCCCGCCGATGCCGACGTCGTGTCGGACAAGCTGCTGCAGCGCGCCTGCTACCTGCGCAAGGCCGCTCCGGGCATCTGGACCTGGCTGCCGCTGGGCCTCAATGTCCTGAACAAGATCGAGAACATCATCCGCGAGGAGATGGCGTCCATCGACGCCCAGGAAGTCCACTTCTCCGGACTGCTGCCGCGCGAGCCGTATGAGGCCACCCACCGCTGGGAGGAATACGGCGACAACATCTTCCGTCTGAAGGACCGCCACGAGGCCGACTACCTGCTGGCCCCGACCCATGAGGAAATGTTCACCCTGCTGGTCAAGGACCTGTACTCCTCCTACAAGGACCTGCCGGTGACCCTCTACCAGATCCAGACCAAGTACCGCGACGAGTTCCGTCCGCGCGCCGGCCTGATCCG
>OATH01000577.1_pt1 | contig 24299 bp, 27 predicted proteins | sample 1494971 | NCBI WGS metagenome assembly OATH01 (sample SAMEA2579949, study PRJEB22360) | human gut metagenome
CGACCCCTGCAAAAGATTTAGTGGAAAGTTAGGAGTGATGAAAAATGTGGGAATTGGGAAAAGACTTACTGCTGGTATCACTTGGAATGGGTATCGGCGTAGTCTTGATGTGTATTATAAGCGTCGGCAAAGAAGCTGACAGACATATGGAAGAAATCAAAGAAAACAAAGAAAGTGAGGACAATTAAATGAATTTCGGGCAAAATTTGTATCAATGGTTTTTAAGCAATGCACAGTCATTAGTGTTAATGGCAATCGTGGTAATCGGTATCTATTTAGGGTTCAAGCGTGAGTTTTCAAAACTTATCGGCTTCTTGGTAGTTGCCCTTGTTGCCGTCGGATTGGTGTTCAATGCTGGTGGTGTGAAAGATGTGTTGCTGGAACTGTTCAATAAGATTATCGGTGCATAAAACATTGTAAGAGGCGGTTTTTCTTTCGGGATTGACCGCTTTTTTCTTACCTAACAATCAGATTGGAGTGATGAAATGAACGATATTTTTAAGGATATGCAGGCAAAAATCGGCTGTGAATATATTTCTGATTTGCCCTCTTACAAACGTCAAGTGTGGCATGAAATGAAACGGTTGAACCTTGCCAGATATAGCAAAAAGCAACTGGAAGATTTCTCAAAGTATGTGTTTGGTACGTCTTATCAAACGCTTTTAAATGTGATGAAACAACAGAAAGGACGTGAGGAACAATGCAGGAAACAAGGGTGCTGGTGGAAACGAAGCGAAAGACTGACAGCGAAGTAACAGCCTACTGGTTTGATTTACCGATTGATATTGCCGAGTTTGAAGAAAAGCTGGGTATCGGTGCAGAAAGTCAAGATTACCGCATTATCGAAAAGGTACTGCCCTACGCTGATGAAGTCCATGAACATACAAGCGTCTATCAGCTCAACGAATTAGATTATATGTATCGCCAGCTTTCAAGCGATATGCAGGAAGAATATACAGCACTTCTTACCGTGTTTGAGAACTTAGAAGCACTTTATATTTGCAGGAACGTTATTACCGTTTATCACGACTGTAAAAGCATGATTGATGTTGCAAGGCAAAAGCTGATGAACGACCCGACATTCAAACATTTATCCGAGGATTGTCAAGAATACTACTTCGATTTTGAAGCCTACGCTTCTCATTTGCTGGAAAATAGACGCTATCTTGTAACGGAACACAGTGTCTTTGAACTGCCACAGTAGGAAAAGAGGTGGTGCTTATGATTGATGATATGGCAGTTTATATCGCTAACCTTGGCAAATACAACGAGGGCTGTTTAGTAGGTGCTTGGTTCACGTTCCCCATTGACGAGGAAGATGTAAAAGAAAAAATCGGTTTGAATGAACAATACGAGGAATACGCAGTCCATGATACCGAAAACTTCCCTATCGACATAGGGGAATATGTTTCGATTGAGGAACTCAATGAAATGTATGAAATGATAGAGGAACTTCCCGACTATATCGTGGATTGTCTGGACGAATTTATCAGCCACTATGGGACGCTGGAAGAAGTTATGGAACATAAGGACGATATTTATTTTTATCCAGACTGTGATACCATGACGGACGTTGCCTATTACTACATAGACGAGTTGCAGGCGTTGGGCGATATTCCAACCAGCTTGCAGAACTACATTGACTATGAAGCCTTTGGGCGAGATTTGGATATAGGCGGTTGCTTCATTGAAACAAGCTACGGTATGTGCGAGATACCATATTAAAGCTGGAAGATCAGCAACAAGCATTGTTGCTACTGACAGCGATTTTATTTAGGGACAGTCTGAAAACGGCTGTCCTTTTCACTCATTTAGAACTTACGAAAGGAGCTGAAAGAACTTGAAAAAGATTAAAAGCTACACGGGTATCTGGAACGTGGAAAAAGTCTTGTATGCAATCAATGACTTTAACTTGCCCTTTCCCGTTACCTTTACACAGATTACATGGTTTGTGATTACAGAGTTTCTCATCATTCTGTTTGGGGACTTACCGCCACTTTCCATGATTGAGGGGGCATTTTTAAAATACTTCGGTATTCCCGTTTTCCTCACTTGGTTTATGAGCCAGAAAACCTTTGACGGCAAGAAGCCGTACAGCTTTTTGAAATCGCAGATAACTTATGCGTTGCGACCGAAAATCACTTATGCAGGAAAAGCCGTAAAACTACATAAGCAGATATTGAATGAAACAATCACGGCAGTAAGGAGTGTGAACGATGTTCCCGATAAAATATATTGATAACAACCTTGTCTGGAACAAGGACAATGAGGTGTTCGCTTACTATGAGTTGATACCCTACAACTATTCTTTTCTATCCGCAGAGCAGAAATTTATCGTGCATGACAGTTTTCGACAGCTTATCGCACAGTCCCGTGAGGGTAAAATTCATGCCTTGCAGATTGCCACGGAAAGCTCCATACGAAGTATGCAGGAGCAGTCAAAGAAACTGGTAACGGGGAAACTTCGTGAGGTGGCAGTCCAGAAAATAGACGAACAGACCGAAGCGTTAGTATCTATGATTGGGGACAATCAAGTGGACTACCGCTTTTTTCTTGGCTTTAAGCTCATGGTTACGGAAGAACAGCTCAATCTGAAGAACATCAAAAAATCGGCGTGGCTGACGTTCACAGAATTTCTCCATGAAGTGAACCACACGCTGATGAATGATTTTGTTTCCATGCCGAATGATGAAATCAACCGTTACATGAAAATGGAAAAGTTACTGGAAAATAAAATCTCCCGTCGCTTTAAGGTGCGTCGCTTGGAAATCAATGATTTTGGGTATCTCATGGAACATCTTTACGGCAGGGACGGTATCGCCTATGAAGATTATGAGTACCAGCTACCAAAGAAGAACTTGCAGAAAGAAACGCTGATAAAATACTACGACCTTATCCGTCCGACAAGGTGTGTGATTGAGGAAAGCCAGCGGTATTTACGATTGGAACATGAGGACAAGGAAAGTTATGTGTCCTACTTTACCGTCAATGCGATTGTCGGGGAGCTTGATTTTCCGTCAAGTGAAATCTTCTATTTCCAGCAACAGCAGTTTATCTTTCCCGTCGATACGTCCATGAATGTAGAAATTGTAGAAAACCGAAAAGCATTAACGACCGTCCGCAACAAGAAAAAGGAACTGAAAGACCTTGACAATCACGCCTATCAAGCAGGAAGTGAAACAAGCTCAAATGTGGTGGACGCTTTAGACAGCGTGGACGAGCTAGAAACGGACTTAGACCAGAGCAAAGAAAGTATGTATAAGCTGTCCTATGTGATACGGGTATCTGCTGACAGTCTGGACGAGTTGAAACGCCGTTGTGATGAAGTCAAGGACTTCTACGACGACCTCAATGTGAAGCTGGTGCGTCCTGCTGGGGATATGTTAGGGCTACACTCTGAATTTTTACCAGCCAGCAAGCGATACATCAATGACTATGTGCAGTATGTAAAGTCCGACTTCTTGGCTGGTCTTGGATTTGGAGCGACACAGCAGTTAGGCGAAAACACGGGTATCTATATCGGTTATTCCGTTGATACGGGAAGAAACGTGTACTTACAGCCGTCGATTGCAAGTCAAGGAATTAAAGGGACTGTTACCAATGCTTTAGCTTCTGCCTTTGTAGGAAGTCTTGGCGGTGGCAAGTCATTCTGTAACAACTTACTTGTGTACTATTCCGTTCTCTTTGGCGGTCAAGTGGTCATCTTAGACCCTAAATCCGGTGCGAAACGTTCCTGCTTGAAAAGAGTAGGCACAGCACTTCATTAAATCAATATTTAATGTGTGTTGGAGAACTAAACACACGAATAGTCGAATGACGGGGTAACGCCCTGAAAGGCTACTTTAATACTCCGACTGGCAGAAACTTGAGTAAACAAGGCTCTGTCAGAAGCTCGGTGAAGTCGGCAGACAGACACCGTAACAGATAATGCTGACGAAAGATTCCCAGAGGTGGGCGTTGTGTCTTATATGCCGGAAGTCTATAAAATATCTATGGTTAGAATGTAGATGAGAGGTCTACTGACGAATCCTTGAATGTACAGGTCTATATCGGGGCTGGATAGAAATGTCCAGTGACACAAATAGTGTCGCTACTGTGGGTGAGTAAGACTCTGCATTTATGAAAATCCATATAACGTTAAAGGCGTTATCAAGGTAGCAGGCTTATAGAGGAAACCTAAGGATATATGTACAGATAGTGTGTTTGGAACGTTGAAAGCTGACAACATGGAGATTTTACTGTCTGTGAAGTGTTCACATCAGAAAGTTATTGTGAGATTAGCAATGATATAAGGTGTGTTAATGTCAGTGAGAGTGGTGGCACAGTACCTATGAAACCGTGATAACAAGCGGTGGAGGGATAGCCACTAGTCATATGAAGAATAGAATTACTAAGAAAAATGGTATGGGTTCGAGTAAGACTAAGAGATGTACTTGCTCCTGCAAACAAGGAGGGTACAGACCATGCTAAAGAAAAACAAGCTCCGCTATAACGAGTATTATGATATGCAACATATTTATGACGAGTTATACGCACAGAGCAAGAACGGTAATAACTTTTATAAGTTACTTGAAATTATTGGTTCGGAACAAAATATTTGTTTAGCTTACCGTAATCTGAAATCAAACAGTGGAAGTAAAACGGCTGGAACGGACGGAATGACGATAGATGATATAAAACGATTCAGCAATGCTGAGATTGTTGCTACCGTTCGGGAAAGCCTTAGCAACTACCGCCCCAAATCAGTCAGACGTGTTTTCATTCCAAAAGCTGGGAGCGATAAAATGCGTCCATTGGGGATTCCGTGTATCTGGGACAGGCTGGTACAACAATGTATCCTGCAAGTCCTAGAGCCGATATGCGAACCAAAGTTCCATAATCATTCCTATGGATTCCGTGCGAATCGAAGTGCCCACCATGCAGTCAGCAGAGTAACGACACTGATAAATTTATCAAAATATCATTACTGTGTTGACGTAGACATTAAAGGATTTTTCGATAATGTCAATCATGGAAAACTATTAAAACAAATCTGGACACTTGGTATTCGGGATAAAAGATTGATTTGCATTATCAGCAAAATGCTGAAAGCCGAAATTGACGGCGAGGGTGTCCCAGAAAAAGGAACGCCACAAGGCGGTCTGTTAAGTCCACTGCTCTCCCTCATAGTCCTTAATGAATTAGACTGGTGGGTAAGCAGTCAGTGGGAAACATTCCAGCCGAAGAACCGCAGTAAAAATGGGTGGCTTCAATACGCAAAGAAATATACCAAACTGAAAAGCGGTTTTATTGTACGTTACGCTGATGATTTTAAAATCATGTGTTCAACCTATGGAGAAGCACAAAGATTTTACCACAGTACCGTAGATTTTCTTAATAAAAGGCTGAAATTAGAAATCAGTCCAGAGAAATCAAAGGTAGTAAATCTGAAGAAAAATTCATCAGATTTTCTGGGGTTCAAAATCAAAGTCATTCCAAAAGGAAGAACGAAACACGGTTATGTTGCCAAAACAGATATGAACCAAAAAGCATTAAAGAAAGCGAAAACAAATCTAAAGTTAAAGGTAAAAGATATAGCCAGACATACGACTGGCTTCAATATCAGCAGATATAATCTGACAGTTATCGGTATGCAGAATTACTACTGCATAGCAACTAACGTATATAACAACCTGACAGAAGTAAGTTACGCTCTCTTACCGACCATACGAATCCGTTTAAGGAACATTGCAAAATCAGTTCCATTTGAAAGTACAAGTTCAGAATTTCAGAGCAGGACAAAAGGAATCAGACCAAAAACAAAAATAGTGATGATTGCGGATAATCCGCTATTGCCGATTCAAGGAGTACAACACAAAAATCCTATGAATTTCTCGCAAGATATTTGTAATTTTACAAAGCAAGGGAGAAACAAGGTGCATGAGGACGTTGTAGTTGTAACAAAAGAAGAAATCCGAGCGTTGTTGGAAAATGAAAACCCTGCCGATAGCGTAGAGTTTAACGACAATCGTATTTCGGCATATATCGCACAACAAGGCAACTGCTATGTAATGAATCGTCGAGGAACTCCGTCCACTCTGATATGTATTCACAAATCAGACAAAGGAGATAACCTTGATAGATATTCTAATCTGGCATTTGTGGAAATTCCCATTGCAAAGGCAATCCTAACAGAATCAGCAGACGAAGCAAAATCACTGTTAAAAGGTTATGTTCTTAATAGTCAGCAGAAGAAAAAACTGAACAGAATACGGACGAATTACGGATACCAGACAATAACTGGGAAATAACTTATAAATCTATTTGGATATGATGGAACGCCGTATGAAGCGAAAGTTTCATGTACGGTGTGAAGCGGGGGAAAACTTGGAGATAACATCAAAAAGTTACCTATCGCTATAGAGAGGAAATTGGAAAGAAACGCTCCCAGAGATTGCACATGAAATCAATATCGTAAACCTTACCAGCGAAAAGGAAAATGCAGGACTTCTTGACCCATTTGTGATTATGCGTGATGTGAAAGACGCTGAAAGTCTGGCAATCGACATACTCACATTCCTTACGGGTATTTCGTCAAGGGACGGCGAGAAATTTCCCGTACTTCGCAAGGCGGTTCGCTCCGTCGTGCAAAGCTCATCAAGGGGATTGCTCCATGTGATAGACGAGCTACGCAGGGAAGATACACCAATATCAAGAAACATTGCCGACCATATTGACAGTTTTACCGATTACGATTTTGCACATCTGCTGTTTTCAGACGGTACGGTGGAAAATGCTATCAGTCTGGAAAACCAGCTCAACATCATTCAAGTAGCGGATTTGGTATTACCCGACAAGGACACGACCTTTGAGGAATACACAACGATTGAATTGTTATCTGTATCAATGCTGATTGTTATTTCTACCTTTGCCTTAGACTTTATCCACTCGGACAGAAGCATTTTTAAGATTGTGGATTTAGATGAAGCATGGGCGTTCCTCAATGTAGCACAAGGCGAAACGCTCTCTAATAAGCTGGTGCGTGCTGGACGTGCTATGAACGCAGGCGTTTACTTCGTTACTCAGAGTGCGACGGACGTATCAAAGGAAAGTCTGAAAAACAATATCGGTCTGAAATTCGCTTTCCGTAGTACCGCTATTGAGGAAATCAAGCAGACCCTAGAATTTTTCGGTATCGACAAGGATGACGAAAACAACCAGAAACGCTTGCGTGATTTAGAGAACGGACAATGTTTATTGCAGGACTTATACGGACGTGTCGGTGTAGTACAGATACACCCAGTCTTTGAAGAACTACTGCTCGCCTTTGATACCAGACCGCCCGTACAAAGAAATGAGGTGGAGTGATGAAAGAAAGGATAAAAGGTGCATTCACAAGAAAAAAGATATTTCACTTTCTCAAAATGGCTCTGTTCGTCATGGGACTTACCCTTATCCTGCTTTCACTCTTGGGGACGGTAGCTCATGCGACGGGACTTGTGGACGACACAATAAATGCAGAAAACCTTTACTCAAAATATCCGCTGTCAAACTATCAGCTAGACTTCTATGTAGATAATAGCTGGTCGTGGCTTCCGTGGAATTGGCTGGACGGTATCGGAAAATCGGTGCAATACGGGCTTTACTGTATTACCAACTTTGTCTGGACTATTAGCTTGTATCTTTCCAATGCGACGGGATATGTGGTGCAGGAAGACTATAAATTAGACTTCATCAACGATATGGCAGACAGTATCGGCAAGAGCATACAGACCCTTGCAGGCGTTACCGAGAACGGCTTTTCTACCTCTGGGTTTTATGTAGGCTTCTTATTGATGATTATTTTAGTTGTCGGTATCTATGTAGCCTATACAGGACTTATCAAAAGAGAAATCAGCAAGGCATTACACGCTGTTATCAACTTTGTTGTGGTGTTCATCTTGTCAGCTTCCTTTATTGCGTATGCTCCCGATTACATAAAGAAAGTCAATGACTTTTCATCAGATATTAGTACCGCTTCTTTGGACTTGGGAACAAAAATCATGCTCCCTAATTCTGACAGTGAGGGCAAAGACAGCGTGGACTTAATACGGGACAGCTTGTTTTCCATTCAAGTACAACAGCCGTGGCTACTCTTGCAGTTTGGAAATTCCAATATGGAAGAAATCGGGGCAGAACGTGTCGAAGCTCTGGTATCGGCAAGTCCAGAGGACGAGGACGGCGAAACAAGAGAGGAAGTCGTGAAAACAGAAATCGAGGATAACGACAACAACAATCTGACGATACCGCAGGTCATTAACCGCTTGGGTATGGTGTTCTTCCTGCTGTTCTTCAATCTTGGTATCACGATATTTGTATTCTTGCTTACGGGCATGATGATATTTAGCCAGATACTTTTTATTATTTTCGCTATGTTCCTGCCTATCAGCTTTTTACTCTCCATGATACCGAGCTATGAAAGCATGGCAAAGCAAGCAATCGTAAGGGTATTTAATACCATAATGACACGGGCAGGAATTACCCTCATTGTAACGGTGGCGTTCAGCATTTCCAGTATGTTTTACAACATTTCCACAGACTATCCGTTCTTTATGATAGCGTTCTTGCAGATAGTATGTTTTGCAGGTATCTATATGAAGCTGGGCGATTTAATGAGTATGTTCAGCTTAAATGCTGGCGACAGTCAAAGCATGGGACGCAGGATATTCCGCAGACCGTATCTGTTTATGCGACATAGGGCTAGGCATATGGAACACCGTATCGCAAGGGCGGTCAGTGCTGGCGGTATTACGGGCGGTGTGGCTGGTGCGGTAGCTGGAAGTGCCGTTGCTGGCAAGCGGACGGAAAGAAAAAATACGGCTTCTAAAGAAAATCGGGGCAATACCACTTCCAGCATGGGACAGCGTGCAGGCTCAAAAGTCGGTGCTGTCTTAGATACAAAAAATAAAGTCAAAGACAAGGCAAACGCCGTCAAAGAGAATATCAAGGATATGCCGACACAGACCGCTTATGCCGTGCATACCGCAAAGGAAAAGGCAAAGTCCAGCGTATCTGATTTCAAGCGTGGCATCGTGCAGGAACAGAAAGAACGACAATCGGGACGTTTAGAAAAACAGCAACAGCATAGACAGAATATCGCTGACAAGCGAATGGAACTTCAAAAGGCACAAGAAGCAAGGCAGGAAAGAACGCATACGGACGGATCTGCGACAAAAGGAGCTACCCGTCCACATGAACGACCAGCCACAACCGCAAAGCCGAGCGTTGAAAAAATGCAGGAAGTCAAACGCCCTGCCACAGCGACCACCGCAAAAACAAGTGAGCCAGTCAAGACAAATGCTGTGAAAGAACGTCCGCTATCTTCGGGTGGCTCTGACGGGAAAACTCCACAGACAAACCATAAAAATGTAGAAAAGACCGTATCGCAGGAAACACGCCAGAATTACACCAAAGACCGCAGGACAAAGGTTCAACAGACGCAGACTATGAAGCAATCAGAAGTAAATACCAAGAAGAACCGTAAGACCGTATTACAGAAAGGACGAAAGAAAAAATGAGATTGAAACATATCGCCATTATTGGCAGTCTGTTTCCTATCCTCATTTCCATTGTATTGTTTTTCGGGGTGCTGATTAGTGCAGAGGACGACGACGGGGGCGGTAACTATTCTTCTTCCTTTGGTGGTATGAACCTATCCGCAGAAGTGTTGAAACATCAGCCTATGGTAGAAAAGTATGCCAAAGAATACGGCATTTCAGAGTATGTCAATGTCCTGCTGGCTATCATTCAAGTAGAAAGTGGCGGTACGGCAGAAGATGTTATGCAGAGTTCGGAAAGTTTGGGACTACCGCCCAATTCCTTAGATACGGAAAGCTCAATCAAGCAGGGGTGTAAATATTTTGCGTCCCTGCTTTCTTCCTGCAAAAGTCAAGGTATCGACGATTTGAATGTAGCGATACAATCCTATAACTATGGCGGTGGCTATGTGGGATATGTGGCAGGAAAAGGCAAGAAGCATACATACACCCTTGCAGAAAATTTTGCAAAAGAAAAATCGGGTGGAAAGAAAGTAACCTACACCAATCCGATAGCCGTTGCGAAGAACGGGGGCTGGCGGTACAGCTATGGCAATCAATTTTACGTTGAATTAGTCAATCAGTATTTGACTGTTCCGCAGGTGTCGGGCGAGCTGGCACAAAAGGTTATGAATGAAGCCTTAAAATATCAAGGGTGGAAATATCAGTACGGCGGTAGCAATCCTAACACGTCCTTTGACTGTTCGGGACTGACGCAATGGTGCTTTGGGAAAGCTGGTATCTCTTTACCGAGAACGGCACAAATGCAGTATGACGCAACCCAGCATATCCCCTTATCGCAGGCAAAGGCTGGCGACTTGGTATTTTTCCATTCCACCTATGACGCTGGAAGTTATGTAACCCACGTCGGTATTGTCATTTCTCCGACACAGATGTACCATGCAGGCGACCCGATAGGTTATGCAGACCTAACTAATAGTTACTGGCAACAGCACTTAATCGGTGCAGGACGAGTAAAACAATAGAAAGTGAGGATTTCATCATGTTTAGAAAGAATAAGAAACAGACAGAGAATGTCAAAGAACCCAAAGAAAAAAAGGTGCGTACTTTCAAGGTAGGCACACATAAAAAATCCGTGATTGCATTGTGGGCGGTGCTTATTGCAAGTGTGAGCTTTGGCGTATATAAGAACTTTACCGCTATTGATATGCACACGGTACACGAAACAGAAACAATCCAGTTACGACTAAATGATACCAGCGGTATTGAAAATTTCGTCAAGAACTTTGCGAAGTCCTATTATACATGGAACAACAGCAAAGAAGCGATTGAAGCAAGGACGCAGGCAATCAGCGGTTATCTGACAAAGGAATTGCAGGACTTGAATATAGATACCATTAGAACCGATATACCGACCAGCTCCACGGTTACAGATGTGATTGTATGGAGTATCGAACAGTCGGGAACGGACACTTTTTCTGCTACCTACGAAGTAGATCAGCAGATAAAAGAGGGAGAACAGACAACGAGTGTCAAGGCAACCTATACCGTGAAAGTCCATGTGGACGCTGACGGGAATATGGTAATCGTTCAGAACCCTACCCTTGCTCCAGCAATCGAAAAATCGGACTATGAACCAAAGACACCAGAAGCCGACAACAGCGTAGACGCTGACACAATCAATGACGCTACGGCATTTCTGGAAACATTCTTTAAGCTGTATCCGACCTCAACAGAAAAGGAACTTGCCTACTATGTATCGGGAAATGCCCTTGAACCTATCGGCAGGGACTACCTTTATTCTGAATTGGTAAATCCTATCTTTACAAAAGATGGGGACAATGTGAAAGTCAAAGTTTCCGTAAAATTCCTTGATAATCAGACAAAGGCGACACAGATTTCACAGTATGAGCTGACGCTACATAAGGACGGGAATTGGAAAATCATTTAATCTATTGACATACATGCACCTTGCATGATAATATATACATGTAAGGTGCATGTATAAGGGGGTGGAAAATTGCCACGAAATAAATATCCAGAGGAAACTGTGCAAAAAATATTAGACGCTTCTTTAAAACTTTTTTTAGAAAAAGGGTATGAAGAAACAACAGTATTAGATATTATAAGTGAAATGGGTGGATTGACAAGAGGAGCTTTCTATCATCACTTTAAATCAAAAGAAGAAGTTTTTGACGCTTTATGTGAAAAACTGTTTTATGAAACTAATCCTTTCAAGAAAGCAAAAAATCATAAAGAATTGAATGGCTTAGAAAAACTAAAATTTGTCTTAAAAACCTCATTTGATGAAACAGAACATCATCAACTAAGTATAGCGTCCATGCAACTCATGGGAAGTCCTGCTTTTTTAAAAAAATTGATTGAAAGCAATCAAGAGTTAGCTCCTATGTATCAAGAATTGATAGAAGAAGGAATACAGGACGGCTCTATACATACAGAACATTCAAAATTATTAGCGGAGCTATTTGTTCTTTTAACTAACTTTTGGTCAATACCTACTATATATCCAATGACATCAGAGGAAATGTGGGAAAAGTTTTTAATGATTAAGGAGATTACCGACAAGTTAGGGCTTCCAATAATTGATGATGAAATTGTTGAATTATGCAAGGAAAATTCATAAAGAAAATAAGATTGTCGTAAGGCAATTTTATTTTCAGATATATACATACATGTAACATGTATAATTTGTATTAAGGAGAAAGATTATGAAATTCTATATTAAACAGAATAAGATTTTATTTTTATTAACCATTTTAACAAGTGTAATTGCTTCTTTAGGGTATGTGTTTATGGCTGTCCTCTTGCAACGATTATTAGATATAGTTGTAGAAAAAAATATGCAACAATTTATGAGAATGATTTTATTTTCGATTGTTTATTTTGTACTGCTGGGGATTTTTCTCTATCTTCAATCTTTGCTTAACAAAAAAGTTATATGTAGAATTATGCGTCAAGTTCGTTCTGATGTATTTCGTGGAACAGTCAATTATAGTATAGAAGAATTTGAGAAAAGAAATACTGCTGATTATATATCAATTATTACAAATGATGTGAAAATGATAGAGGATAATTTTTTACTTCCCTTTTTTGAAATAGTACAATATACAGTTATATTTATTTCCTCTTTCGTGTTAATGATTTACTTTGATATTATCGTGACTATATGCGTTATAATAGCGATTGCTATAATGTTTCTCGTTCCTAGCTTGTTGGGGCAGAAACTGGAAAAAAGGCAAAATATTTTTTCTTCAAAATTAGCCGACTTCACAAGTAGTTTAAAAGACATTTTATCTGGATTTGAAATTATTAAGTCATATTCTATGAAACGATATGTAGTCCAGCGATTTGACAAAGAAAATAGCGAAACTATCCATTCTAAATATGATGTAGATAAATTACTTGCATTAAATGAAGGATTATCTTCTTTTCTTGCTCTTATGGTTCAGATAGTTGTTCTGTTTTTATCAGCGTATTTCATTATTACAGAACGTATAACAATAGGTACATTATTGGGAATGGTGCAAGTAAGCAGTAATTTAGCCAACCCACTTATTATGATATTTACTAACGTTCCTAAAATAAAAAGCATACAACCTATTATTGAAAAGTTACATAGTATTTCTGAACAAGCCTCTAAGAATTTACATAAGGAACATAGAGCTTCATTTAATCGTTATATTCTTGCTGAAAACTTATCTTTTTCCTATGATATGCAAACACAAGTGTTAAATGAAGTGGACTGTATTATTGAAAAAGGGAAAAAATACGCTGTTGTAGGAAAAAGCGGTTGTGGAAAAAGCACTTTTATAAAGTTGCTAACAGGTTATTATTCTGATTATAAAGGGAAAATCGTATATGATGATAGAGAATTAGATTTATTAGAAAAAGAAGATGTGGTACAACTATCTTCTATCATTCATCAAAATATTTATCTGTTTGACGAAACCATACTAGACAATATCTGTTTACATGAAGATTATCCAAAAGAAATTGTTGATAAAGTTATAAAGGAAAGTGGTTTAGATGAATTTATAGCTGAACTTCCAGAGGGGATATTCTATCGAGTTGGAGAAAATGGCTCTAATTTGTCTGGTGGACAAAAACAGAGGATTGCGGTTGCACGAGCTTTGATTAGAAACAAACCTATTTTGATATTAGATGAGGGTACGTCTGCTATTGATATGCAAACAGCCTATGATATTGAAAGCAGGTTACTTAAAATAAACGATTTAACACTTATAACAATTACTCATAATTTGGAAGAAAAATTGTTGAAAAAGTATGATGAAATTATTTATATGGATAATGGAAACATTAAGGAACAAGGGCATTTTCAAGAGCTTGTTAATGCATCATCTTGTTTTTCGGAATATGTACATTTAAAGGAGTAAATGTTTATGATTGATTTGAAAAAACACGATATAAAAAAAAGCCTTGAAAGTTGGTGCAAAGGCAAGCGGTGTCCCTGTGGAAACTATACGGGAAGAAATACAGGCTACCATTGATGAAGCTATGAACAGTACCGACCCAGAGGTGCAGGCAAATTTCAAAAAGTATTTTGGAAATAAACGCCCTACACCAGAAGAATATATTTACAAGATTACGAAAAAGACAAAGGTTTAATCTAATATTGTTTGCTCCCTGCGGAGCAGATCAGCAAACAAATGCTAAAGAAATACTGCTTAAAAGAAAAATGGGAAAACAAGAAGCTGATTACTTCTTGCTTTCCCTGCTATTCAAGATACCGTCAATCGTACCTTGAATGATTTTTAATTCGTTATCACTCAATAAGTCAAGTGATGTTTCTATCTGACGGCGAGCTGTACTTTTCTCAACTTTCTCTGGTGGATAGAAATATTCATCAACCGATATATTGAACATGGTAACTAAATCATGGAATAATTGAAAACTTGGGTGTGAACCGATATTTTCAATATCTGCGATATGGCGTTCTCCATAGAATACCTTATCGCCTAAATCATTACGGGATAGCCCTGCTTTTTCACGGGCTTCTCTGATTGCCAGTCCTAACGGTCTGAAATCAAAGGTTTGTGTTTCTTTATTTTTTCTCATTTTAAACCACCTAGCATGAGTTTAAACTTCATGCCATGTATTTAGAATGTGTTAAAAGTGCATATAGTATGCAGTAATAATTCAAAAGATATTATCGTGTGCGGTAAATAAAAAAAACCGTTCTTGGATAATATGCTTTTGCACGTCTTAAAAACGATTACGGGACGGTTTTGGATATAACCAAAGCTGTCCTTTTCTTTTGGTATAGCTCTGGTTTGAGGGGGCTATGCCATGATTACATATAGAAGAACGCTACGTCGTTCTCAACTGGATAATTATTTCTGTCTAGTGCTTCAATCATCATACCCATTACATGAGTTAAAAATTCATATAGATAGCATTTATATAACAGCCTGTTTGTGTAGTTACATTCAAATGGGCTGTTTTTATTTTATAGAAATAATTTTTTGAAAATCTTGGTAGTTTGACACCTCTTTGGGAAGTTAGGGTGCGGAAAGGGGGAAATGAACAGAAGTTCATTTCAATCCAGCACGGAAAGGAGGTGAGCAAATGAAAACATCTTCTTTCAAACAAGCCATTGAAGCACAGTTTGATTGTCTTTCAAAAAAGGTTATCAAACGAGCTGTCAAAAAAGGCTATCGTGATATGAAGCGACGTGAAAAACGAGAATGTCCATTTTCTGATATTCCAGATTATGAGCAGGAACGCTTTGGAACATTTGATAAATACGAAAGTGATTACACCGTATTTAATATTTTAGGCATTGAAGTATGGGTTGAGGACGACCAGTTAAGCGAAGCTCTTAAAACATTGACAGAAAAGAAACGTAACATTATTTTGTTGTCCTACTTTATGGATATGTCCGATAGTGAAATCAGCGAATTTATCAAAATCCCACGTTCTAACGTCCAATATCATAGAACAAAAACACTTGAAACAATGAAAAAAATCATGGAGGAACGTAAATGAAGAAACATGAGCATTTGCCTTTTGAGGTAATCTTATCAGCCACAGAGGGCGAACCAGAAGCGGTTGAAACCGTTTTGAAGTTTTATGACGGTTACATTTCCAAATTATGCTTGCGTAAATTGTATGACGAATACGGTAATGTTTGCATGGTTGTGGACGCTGATTTAAAAAACAGAGTTCAGACAGCATTACTTGATATGCTGATGAATTTTGAAATTGTAGTGATGTAATACATATAAGTGAAGTTTGGTACTTCCCCCTTTCCTGCCACTTCACTTGTCATTCTATTAAAATCAATTTGACTAGAATTGATTTTGATAGGCTGAATAGCCGATAGTTCTTTGAAAACTGAATAAAGCAGACAGATACGTTTGTGAGGTAGCAAGCCACGGGAACTGTACGCCACGACCTTTCCAAAAGAAAGCGAGCGACCCACGCAGTGATCCGAGAGCGACTGTTGGAAAAGTCGTTTTGCCACGACCTATCCTCACAGAATAATGATACGTCCGCATGGTGCGGTTCTGCCCACAAGAATGGGAATAGTTGAGATACTAACGGAGCTTTCCAAAGCCGTCTGCCTGCTTGTAAAAAATGACACACAGTAAAGGGGGTATGGTTATATGATAAACAATACTGATGTGCCTATCTGGGAAAAGTATTCGCTTACCTTAGAAGAAGCGTCTAAATACTTCCGCATTGGCGAGAAGAAGTTGCGTAGATTGGTAGAGGAAAATCCCGACGCTGACTGGTTTGTAATGAATGGAAACCGTATTCAGATTAAGCGTAAACCCTTTGAGAAATTCTTTGATACGCTAAATGTTATATAGTGAAAAAGGGCTTCGTATGTGGTATAATTATAATATCTCATATCGAAGCTCTTTCCGTTCTGAAAGGAGCAAAACGAGATGTCAGAAAAAAGACGGGACAGCAAAAATCGTATATTAAGAACGGGTGAGAGCCAGAGAAAAGACGGGAGATACGCATACAAATATATAGACGCATTTGGAAAACCGCAATTTGTGTATGCTTGGAAACTTGTGCCTACGGACAGAACGCCAGCAGGAAAACGTGAGGATATTTCCTTACGGGAAAAGGAGCAGGAAATACGTCAAGACCTTAACGACGGTATCAATACCGCTGGAAAGAAAATGACGGTGTATGAACTTTTTCAGAAGTATCTGAAACAACAGAGAAATACAAGAGCCAGTACACAGAATACCTATCACTATTTGTTGGAGTTCTTGAAAAAAGATAAGTTTGGAGCTAGGAGCATTGACGGTATTAAGATTTCAGATGTTAAGGCGTGGCTACTTGAATTGAGGGATAACGGGTTAGCATACGGAACGGTTCTCTTTTATAAAAGAGCATTGAAGCCAGCATTTAAAATGGCATTGCATGACGATTGTATCAGAAAGAACCCATTTGATTTTAGCTTAAGTAGTGTGATGAAGAACGACACACAAGCACGACAAGCATTGACGAAAGAGCAGGAAGAAAAACTACTTTCTTTTATGCGAAGTGATGTTTGTTACCGAAAGCATTATGATGAAGTTATCATTTTGTTGCGGACTGGACTTCGTATTTCTGAATTTTGCGGACTGACTGTAAAGGACTTGGATTTTACAAACCGAGTAATCAATATCGACCACCAACTTATCAAGCTGTCTAAAACGGGATATGTGGTACAACCGCCAAAATCAGAAAATGGTATCAGACAGATACCAATGAGTGACGAAGTGTATCAAGCCTTTCAAAACATACTGAAACACCGCAGGAAACCGAAGAACCTTGTGATTGACGGATATAGTGATTTCTTATTCATCAACCGCAATGGCAATCCACAGGTGGCAGTAAATTATGAAACTGTATTCCGAAAACTTGTAGACAAGTACAACAGCAAGTATGAAGAACCGTTACCGAAGATTACACCTCATGTCATGCGTCATACATTCTGCACAAGGTTAGCCAACGCAGGAATGAACCCAAAAGCACTGCAATATGTCATGGGACATTCCAATATCACAATTACATTGAACCTCTACACTCACGCTTCACTTGAAACTGTAAAATCAGAATTACAGCGATTTGTAGCTTAGTAGTAAAAGGCTGGATTACTACCAATTTACTACTTTTGAAAGCAGAATGAAGCGGAAATATGCGGAGTTAAGTATGGTATCTACCTATTGAAAAGTGAAAAAAAGTCCGTAAATACGGGATATTCCAGCATTTGCGGACTTATGGATAGATAAAGAAAAAAGATTTAGATAAATAGTATATTTTTAAAACTAGATTAGAAGCATTTATTTCTTTTTGATGGCAATGAGGCCGGATTTTATCATGTTCTCTTTCATACTTTCTGCCATATTTAACAAAAAACCAACTTCACATCCAGAACAGCCTTTAATGATATCTATAAAATCCAAAATATATTTTTCTGTCACCTCGTCATCATCTGTTCTTGCAATAAAAATAGGATATGCCCCCAATGCCTGGAGGACATTCAAATATGATTCCATACTTAAATTTCTAAGACCGTTCTCTACTTTGCTCATGTGATTAGCCGAAACACCTGCCAACTCAGCAAGTTTTTCTATCGTTAAACCTCTATTTTTTCTCAACAACCGAATATTTTGTGCAATGCCAAAACAATTTGTTATCATGTCCACCTGCTCCCCTTTCGTTTTGAAAGTATCTTACATGATAGGGAGAGTTTTTTGAACAGACTGGCAGGCATAATTCTCGAATTTTTACCATGATATTTTCCTTTTCAGATTTTTTGATATATATTGACATTTTTCTTATACGCCGGGGTAAACAAAAAGAGCCGCCTTAATGGCAGCCCTACATTAGTAAACTCTCTTTATGAAGCCCATCTCCCACTCATCTTATTAGTTGAACAGGTGCTATGTAGCATGTTAGGAAATTTTAATTTTGTCTTCTCTTCCTCCAACTTTAATTTATCAATATTCTCTTTCGCGGATTCCAATGTGTCCATAAAAAATCTTAATTCGGTTTCAGAGCACTCTTTTAAAATACATATAAAACGTGCCAACACCTCTGCATGTTTCTCAATTTGTTCTACTTCTGACACCAGTATCGGAACGGCTCCTAACGCCTCAAGAATCCTCACATATGTTTTCATTCCAATTGTCCTAGAACCGACTTCAATCTTGCTTAGATGGCTCTGCGATATTCCTGCTAGCTCTGCCAGTTCCTCCTGCGTCATATCTCTTTCTTCACGTAATTTCCTAATGTTTTCTGCAATAGAACAAATATAATCCCTCATAAGTTAATCTCCTTTTAGCCAATCAACGAGTGCATTCTGTATTATGGCATTTGCATCTGTCATAATACCATTTCCATCTATAGGTGCTATCAATCTTTTTCCTGCATTCATCTTTAGTAAAAGGTAATTTTATTATATCTGTTACTCCTATCCCCCATATACAGTTTTCTTCTGCGGCACTGATACTCCCCACAAGAACCAAAACAGGTTTTGCAAGATGACAGTTAAGTTTAATTATACTATATACCACATCTGGCTTCGCAGTTGTATCGTCCAATATGACCACATCAAACTCCCCCAATTCAGTTCCAGTCTCCAAATCATGAAAAGTGTACCAAAATATGGATTCATCATCACGTAAGGTCTCTTCAATTTCTCGTGCTGTACTCTCCTCTTCCCCTAAAAACAATACCTTCATTACTTCTACAGAAGAAAAGGTCACAAATATTCTGGGAATATACTGTCACCTTTTCACCTCCATCCATTTTTTACTTATTTCGAAAATCATTGATAATAATACGACCAGCATAGTGTACATAATTAAACTCCAGAACACTTTCAGTTTCAACAAAATAAACATAATATCCAAAGCAGCGATTCCAAATAAAATACGCTTCCGTTGTTTATTAAAAAATGCCTCTTCTTCCGAATCATTTAATCTTTCTTTTGTTGCTGTCGGAGCCAACCAATTAATCAATGTACACGCAAAAAATGTAACACTTACGGCTACATGTGCATCTGGGTTCCAGGAATGGGCGGCGACCAATAGAAATGTAATAACCAGACATGAACAAATGAGGCATGTAGGATAATGCTTTAAATGGATGCCGCCAACATATGCCCTAAGAGAAAAAAATACTGCTATTAAAACAGTAAACTCTAAAAATGACTTTAAATGTATGGCTATAATCGTGCATATAGCCATACATAAAGTCATCTCCAGTCCGGTAAGCATGCCATACTGGTATACCTCATAACACTCACTACTAATAATCTTTTTATTGATAATGTAGACGGTAAGTTTATCTGCCAACCAATTCATCAAAATTTCCTCAAGCTTTTGAGATTCGGTTTATCCGGCTGATGGTAAACACAGCAACATGGACTGTTAGCAGCTATAACAGCAAAGGCTAAAGCCATACAAGCCAAAGCATTTGAAGCCTTCATGTGACGTGTAATAAATTCTTTAAGTTTCTTCATAGTAATCTCCATTCCGCCGCCTTTTAGTTGGCGGCACAAATAGTAATGAAAGTCTTCCAATTCTCCTCGTTGCTGTTACAATACTTCTTAAAGAAGCCACACTACAAAGCACGGGGAGGTGAGTCGTAAAGACTTTCTTCGGTTTTAGACAGCATAGTAATCAGTGTAAGTTTCATCTTTCAAGCACAAATAAGTGGCTCTATAAGACCGCACAGTAAGAATTGTTTTAACTTCTCTGTTAAATATGTGATGAAACAGTCAATGGCTTCTTTCTACATTGCCTTGAAAGGAGTTTTTATTTATGAAAGTTGTTTATCAAACCTGTTGTGGTGTCGATGTTCACAAATCTTTTCTCGTTGCCACAATCATTAAAACCACTTCTGGAGTTCAGCCTTCTTATCAAAAGAAGCGTTTCTCCACCTTTAACAATTCTATTCTGCAATTCAAGGAATGGCTGCTAAAAAACGAATGCCGTGATGTCTGTATGGAATCTACTGGTAAATATTGGGTTCCTGTCTTTAATCTCTTAGAAGATGACATCAATGTCACCATCGCTAATCCCAAATGGGTAAAAGCTGTAAAAGGAAATAAAGACGACACAAAAGATTCCAAGTGGATTGGGGATTTGTTTCGATTAGGACTGGTTCCAGGAAGTTATATTCCATGTAAATCGATACGTATCCTGCGTGAATTTACAAGATATCGGTATAAACTGACTTCCTGTCGCTCCAGTGAAAAAAACAGATACCAGAATGCGCTTACAGTCTGTAATGTCGCATTAGATTCGGTTGTTTCCGATATCTTTGGGAAATCAGCTACATCTGTTATTGATTACCTGATCGAACAATCCGACAATTCCATCAACCACGAAGAAATCGCTTCCAGACTGCTCCGTTCCTTAAAGAAGAAGTCTAACAGTGTCATTGAATCCATCGAAGGGTATCAGATGACTGACTCCCAAAAATATCGTATGCGCCTCGTCCGCGCACATATGGATTATATCACATCTACCATCAATGATATAGACACTATGCTTGATTCTTTGATTACTCCTTATGAAAATGCTGTCCAGTTGCTTTGTACCATTCCGGGTGTTGATCGTAACAGTGCAATCACTGTTATCTCCGAGATTGGTATCGATATGACTCCGTTTTCTAATTCCAAACGCTTATGCTGTTGGGCGGGATTAACTCCCGGTAACAACGAATCCGCTGGTAAGAAGAAATCTGTCAGAATAACACGTGCCGGTGTTTACCTCAAACCTGCATTGGTACAAGTTGCCCATGCAGCCGTGAAATCTGATAAGTCCCCTTACTACAAACAAAAATACGAACGCATTATGAAGCGCCGTGGTAAAAAACGAGCCATCATTGCTATCGCCCGGATGATTCTTACTGCTATCTACCAGATACTATCTACCGGTGAAGTATGGAATCCGACCGATTTATATAAGATTGATATGCCTGAACCACTCAAAGCAAAACAAAAGGAAAAGGCTATCAAACAAGCTAAGAAACTACTTATTAGCGAAGGAATTATTTCCGAGGCACAATTAGCATCTTAACCTTTTAGAATATCTCTTTTTCAAAGGCTGCCTTAAGACAGCTTATTAAAGTGCGCCATTATTGGCTGTCCTCTACTTTCTTTCACAGTATTAACCTCCTCTTTTTTATTATTTTACCACAAAAAACAGTGCATACGTTTGTGATGTAACTATTCCGATATTTCATGTAATTATTTCTGTTCACTGTATAAGACGATCTCTAAAACAAAAACATTCTCTGTATAGCTTGTCTTCATAAACCCGTGGTACTTATTAACTGCCTCCTGAATGGAATCCAACCCGAACCCATGGTCTATTTTATTTGCTTTTACCGTCAGTATTTTCCCTCTCTTATCTGTGTTTATCTGTCCATTGAACGAATTTTCGACAACAATTGCAAGATTATGAATATCCATTCGCATATTTAATTTTATATAACGCTGCTTGATATTTGTTCTGATGTTGGCCTCTAATGCATTGTCTAACGCATTTCCCAGAATAATGCACATGTCCGCATTCTCAAATGGAAGCCGCATTGGTATATCAAATTTCACCGTAAACTCAATCCCAAAACGTTTGGCAACCGTATATTTATAATTAACCAACGCATCCACAACCAAATTGTCTGTTTGGGCTATAGCCATACTATCATATGGGGCTTTTTCAATTAATTGTTCCAGAAACTGCTCCAATTCATTATATTCTTTTTTTTCACACCGCTCCAGCAAATAAATCAGCTGGTTCTTCATATCATGCCTGGCTCTCCGAAATTCCAACATGGCATTTTCTTTTTCCTCGATATGTTTACTATATAAATCAATTTCCTGCTTATAAACTACATTTTTCTGTCGTAGTTCCAAGTCCTCCGATAATCTTAAATAAATAGTAAATATCAAAGCATTAATCAGGAACATAATTATCAAAGCGGTAAAAGACCAGTAAACATGTGATGATTTATAGCAGTTGGCACTCATAAGAAACGAGGTATAAACCACGAACATGCTCCCCAAAGGAATTAACACCAATATCATATTATAGGAATGTGGTAGGTCCTTAATATTTTGGTTACTAAAGAACCGTTTCAGTGATTCCACCAATAACAGCAGAATAACCTTAGAAATTAGCGAACCAAGTAACCCCTGCGCGGCATAGTCAAATCCAACTGCTATAAAGATAAAAACCAACAGTATTTCTATCAGCATCCATATTGAATTATATACAACAGTAAATACAATTTTTTTAAAGATGCGCCCTTCATAATTAAGTGACACCAGAAATACTGCAAACACACTTATTATCAAAATATCATAATCCGGCAACTTAATAATATCCAGAATGGAATATACCTGCCAAATAAAGAAAATACCCCACCGCACCTTACTTAGTCTTCCAATTTTTTTCTTTTCTAAAAAGGTTCCAAGATACTCTCTTAATATCCATGCCGACATGCAAGACATAATCAACACCATTATGAAAATCCAAATTGCTTTACTCAATAATATTCCCCTTTATATAATCGCAATACTTTTCGCTGATTGTTTTTCTCCGGTCTTCGCTGATGGACAATGCCTTCTTATTTTTCAAAAGAATCTGATCATACGAAATGATGCCAATATACCTTACGTTTACCAGATAAGATTGGTGTATTCGCCAAAAATCTGCCTTCTCGCGTTTCAATCGTTCTTCGAGATCATTCATTTTGCCATAGAATTTATAGATACTTCCGTCTGACATATAAACCTGAATAACGCGTCGATTACTTCTGAAATACATAATCTCGCTCATTCTCAGAATATGTGTATCTGACTTAAACCCGCAGAGAAAATAATTGGGGCCTGTTGTAAGCTTTTCATATGCTTTCATAAAATATTTACGCACAGTCTCAAAATTAACTGGTTTGACAAGGAATTGAAAAGGTTGCACATCATACGCCTCGACAGCATAGCTTTCATGGCTTGATACATAGATTAGCATTGTCATTTCGTCCCTTTTCCTTATTTCCTTCGCCGCAGTAAGGCCGTCCATCTCCTTCATTTCTATATCAAGAAATAGTAGGTCATATTTTTTCCCTTTTTTGCATATGTCCTCAACCAACTTCTTCCCATCAAGATACACTTCTGGTTCTATATCAATATGTTCCTGCTTTTTTATGGATAAAAGCATGTCTTCAAATTTTCCCGAAAAATTTACATCATCATCACAGATTGCAATTTTTAGCATAATTCCTACCTTCCTTTCTTCTGATTTGCTTCATTTTTTCAATGATTGACCAGATTAGTTCTTGTTCATCACCTCCCAGAGTTTTAAATGCTTCGACCAAATCATAGTATTCGTCCATAGTCTTATTCACAACTACCTGTCCTGCAATATCACGTTTTATTTCAGTCAACCCTAAAAGATACTCTATCGACACGTTAAAATATTGTGATACTTTTACCAGAACATCTACAGGCATTTCATATACATCATTTTCATATTTGCTGATATTCTGCTGTGTTACAGATATGATTTCTCCAAATTCCTCCTGTGTTAAGCGTCTGCTTTTCCTTAAATCTTTTAATCTGTTCTTCATATCTCAATACTCCTTTTACTTTAATTAACTAATATAATACTTTATAACGTTCTACTTATAATTCTTTCAAAGAGTATTGAATTATTCTATTTTAAAGTATAATTAGGTAATTGCGAAACTCGTAAAGCCCGTTCGCAGTCTTGAATCCAGACAAGG
>OATH01000621.1_pt1 | contig 22598 bp, 15 predicted proteins | sample 1494971 | NCBI WGS metagenome assembly OATH01 (sample SAMEA2579949, study PRJEB22360) | human gut metagenome
TGCCCGCCAATACGCTGCGGGATTGGGCCAGAGCATGGCGTGCGGGGAAGTTCCGTACCACCATCTCGCCGCACCTCTATCGCTATTCGGATGCCGTCAAGCGAAAAGCCGTGCGCATGCGCCAAAAAGGGCACACCTGGCATGAGATTGCGGAAGCTACGGGGGTCGGTGCGAGCACCTGCAAGCGGTGGATGGAAAAATTAGGCACGGAAGCATGAAAGCTACTGGACCGTACGGACAACGATAAATTCATCAATAAAAAATCCATGAGCCGATTATTTACAACGACGTTTATTAAATGCGGCATGTATGTGCTTTCTTTATGCTTACTATTTATTATTATCATTATTAAGCAGATTGAAATACCAGTATCATGCACACCATCCGCTTTATTACAAGCAAATATCATACCTGCAATATGCTTCATTCTATTGATATTTTCAGCGTGGTTTTATTTCAAATTTAATTCAATTACCAAAGAAGATAAAGATGGACCATACAAAATAATAAAAATAGAAAATGCAAACTCGGATTATCTAGTCTTTCTCGCTACCTATATTATTCCTTTAATAGGGTTTGAATTAGAAACTTTCAGGCAAATTATATATTTCATCGTCACACTAATAGCATTAGGCTTGATGTATATAAAATCCAATATTTTCTATGCAAGCCCTACCCTCTCGCTTCTTAACTTTACAATATATAAAGTTAATGTGCAAAGGAATGGTGATGCGCCTATTAAATCACGCATATTATTAACCAAAGAAAAACTATCTCTTCATGATGAGATTATATTAAAAGAATTAGACAATGGCGTTTACTATGCGAAAAAGGCTTATACAAGAAAATGAAAACAATCGAACAAATCAAAGAAACCTGGGAAAAAGTCATTTCTGCGGGGATAAATATTGAATTATATTTAGGGTTTGGCAATAGTGAATCCCGAAAATACTTCCGTGCAAATCTCGTTGACAGTGCTGCCGAATTAATTGCTGATGATTTCCTGGATAGTATCAATCAATATTTCAGCAAAAACTTATCTGTTATTCCACTATCACAAATAGATGAGCGTACTGACACCCTCATCTATTATGATCTAGAGAAATCACCAGAAGAATTTGACATTATTAAAGAAATTAAAAATAAAAGTACCGACGATTACTTCAAACTCAAGAATGATATTAATAAGGCGCAGTCGATACTTATAAAAATTTGCTCATACTCCGAAAATATAATCTTCTTTAAAAAGTTTTATACCATTTCATTAGTAAAAGGCACAAGGAAAAATTTTTTATTAACTCAGACGCACAATTTGAACCCTTAAAGAATGATATTATTCGGCTCACAGGGGATTTCGACGTAATGCTGATGGGAGATGATTTTTATATTAGTGATCTCCGCCATTTTGAGTCAGCATTCTCTTTTGATCAGATAAAAAAGCAAAAAAGAGACTTCGTGATCAGTTCAATAAAAAGTCTTGATATTGTAATAAACGAAGAGGGATATTTGGAAAAATACCAAGTTTCGACACGGCAAATCATTCGCACAGCTAAAAGTCCAGTTTTAAAAATGGACAAAGCTACTATTATAAATTTTGTCAAGAAAAATATGCATAAATTTAATTTAAAAACAAAGAATAATAAGATATTACTAAATAGCCAGAAAAGCATTAATTGTCTATATAAATTATTAAATGATGACTATCTGTCATCAGATTTAACTAAGAATAATTATGAAGCTATTGCAAAAAACAAAATTTAGTGCCATAAAAGGTGCTAACATCAAACCGCAATTACAACAACAACTCATGTCGTTATATGACCAAGATAATATGTTTTTCCTCTAATTATTTCCAAATTTAGATTTATTAATCGTCCAGAAATACCTCTTACTGCAGCCAAATAAACTATCGAATAAAATAATTATTATCCGATAAATAAAGGAACTTTATTTTCGAACAGCTCATTATGCTCACCGTGCTAAAGCTGCTTTGCTTCCGAGGAGCAGAGATCAGATGTCTTACCATCGAGCAACCAATGACCCGCCTCGCCAAAGGCCGATGCGGGTCGCCAGCTGAAGCTTTCGAGGCTTCAACGCCTACAAAAGCAACGCTGCGCCTTAGCCGGGAGGCCCGCCATTTGTTAAACTTTCAGGCCATTCTTTTAGGGACCTCTTATGAGCGCTCCGGATATGCCGAGTGTCTTTGAAGGCGTCCCCTCCGTCGATTTCTCTTCAACCATTGAGCATCATCCCAATGCCTACCCCCACGTCGTCGCTCAACGCATTCGTCGCCACCGCCACCAAGGCCGCACGCCTTGCTGCGCGTGAAATCACCCGCGCCGCTCAGGATCGCGATCAGCTTGAAATTACCGACAAGGCTCGCAACGACTTCGTGACATCAGCCGACAAGGCTGCCGAAGCCGCCATCGTGCGAGAACTCATGGAAGCCTATCCGCAGCATGGGATCCTCACAGAAGAAGCCGGCCGCCTCGGTCCCAAGAGCGACTTCCTCTGGATCATTGATCCGATTGACGGTACGACAAACTTTATCCACGGTCTTCCGCAGTACGCCGTATCCATTGCGCTCACCTACTGCGGCGAACCGATTGCCGCAGTGGTCTATGACGTTGCAAAGAACGAACTCTTCACTGCTGCCAAGGGCCAGGGCGCGAAGCTCGACAGCCGCCGCATCCGCGTGTCTGAGAATGACGAAATGCGTCGTTCACTGATCGGCACGGGATTCCCGTTCCGTCCGGGCGCTGATATTGACGGTTACCTCAAGGGCTTCAAGAACGTTGCCGAACGCTCTGCCGGCATCCGCCGTCCGGGCTCAGCGGCGCTTGACCTCTGCTGGGTCGCCTGCGGCCGCTACGACGGCTTCTGGGAATTCAGCCTCAAGCCCTGGGATGTCGCCGCCGGCGGTCTCATCGTTCTCGAAGCGGGCGGCCTGATCACCGACCTCACGGGCGGCGAAGAATGGCTTGAAACCGGCAACGTCTGTGCCGGCAACCCAAAGATTTTCGCTCAGCTTCTGCCTCTGGTTGGGAAGCTCCCCGTGAATACGCAAACTGAAGCTCCTCAGAGCGAAAAGGTGCAGATCAAAAACGACAAAGTTCGCCGCACACTTTCGACCAAGAAGGCCTAATCTAGGCCCTCAGCTTTAAGCGCAGTCCACTGCGCTTCCCGTTTGAGCCTTCAGCAGGTTTAAATGGACAAGCCGTCCGCAAGGCCACTCCTTCCGGGCGGCTTGACGTATCCGAACACTTCGGCTTTCCATATTCTCTTCGTTTTGAAAAGGATCTCTCAATGACCGACGCAGCCTCCGAATCGCCCGACTTCAGCAATCAGGCGCTCTTCACTCCGGCGATGCGCCAATTCATTGAAGTGAAGAACCGCTACCCGAATACGCTGGTGCTCTTTCGCATGGGCGACTTCTACGAAACGTTCTTCAAGGATGCGGTTATCGCCAACCGACTGATCGGCATCACGCTCACCAAGCGCGGGAAGCTCACCGACGGCACGCCGATTCCCATGGCGGGCATTCCTGCTGTTTCGCTCGACACGTATATCGCTCGTCTGGTGCGTCAGGGCGAAAGCGTGGTGATCGTCGAGCAAAAAGGCAATACCCCCGGCGCTAAGGGCATGATTGAGCGTGAGGTCTCACGCATTGTGACCCCGGGCACGCTCACGGATACGTCGCTGTTGCCCGAAAAGTCCGATTCCATTTTGCTCGCTGCGAGCTTTCCCAAAAAGAAGACGGCGCCGATCGGTCTCGTCTGGCTTACGCTCAGCAACGGCGACTTCCGTGCGGAGGAAGTGACGCCGGATTCGTTTGAAGCTGCGCTCGCGCGCATTCGCCCGTCGGAGCTCCTCGTCGACGAAGACATGAAGCGCGAAATGCGCACGGCTCATCCTGAAATTGCCGTTTCAACACTGCCCGATTGGCACTTCGACGCCAAACGAGGCGCTTCCAATTTGTGCGCAACCTTTGGAATGACTGCACTCGACGCCTGGGATGTCACTAACCGCACAACGGTTCTTGCTGCGGCCAATGCGCTTCTCGATTACATCCGGGAAACGCAGGTTGACTTGGTCCCCTTCATCGAACCGCTCAAACTGGTCGAAGAGTCGCAGTTCATCGTGCTCGACCCTTCTACCCGCCGCAATCTCGAGGTCGATGAGTCGCTTTCAGCCAACGGCGAAGGCCCGACGCTTTTTTCCGTCATGGATCACTGCGCCACCGCTATGGGAAGCCGCGAAATGCGCCGCTGGCTGCGCGAACCGCTTCGTTCGATGGAAGATACTTCGGCCCGCCACGATGCCGTCGAAGCGATCATGGGCGACGAACCCTCGCGCGAACACTTCTTTGCCGTACTGGATGCGCTCCCGGATGTCGAACGCATTGCCTCCCGCGTCAGTCTGGGTACCGTCCGTCCGCGAGAGCTCGCCTCGCTTCGCGACACGCTCCCCACGCTTTCAGCGCTTGGCGCTTCGCTCGCTGACTCGCCGCTTGACCTTATTGCCGGCATCGGCCGGAGCATGACGCTCAACTCTGAGATTTGGGAGCGCTTGGAGCAATCCCTTGTCCCGGAGCCCCCCGGCATGCTCCGCGACGGCGACACGATCGCCTCGAGCTGCAGTCCGGAACTCGCCGAACTTCGGCACTTTCGTGACGACACCAGCCGGATTCTGCTCGAAATGGAAGAGCGTGAGCGCGCGGCCACGGGCATCAATACGCTGCGGGTGCAGTACAACAAGGTGAGCGGCTTTTATATTGAAGTGACAAAGGGCGCGGCCGATCAGGTGCCGATGCACTATCAGCGCCGGCAAACCTTGAAAAACTGCGAACGATTCATCACGCCCGAACTCAAATCCATTGAAGACCGAGCGCTCTCCTCCAAAGAGCGCTCCGCCGCGCTCGAAAAAGAGCTCTACGACAAGCTCGTCGCTGAAACCGCCAAACATACGCCGGAGCTTCTCGCTGCTGCCAAAGCGGCCGCCCAGCTTGACGTGCTCTGTGCCTTCGCACGCCATGCCGCGGAAAACCGCTGGCATCGTCCCAAGCTTTCATCGCGCCCAGGACTCGACATCCGCAAGGGTCGTCACCCGGTTGTAGAAACCGCGATTGAAAATTACGTTCCCAACGACTGCCGCCTGGAAGACGGCCGCCGGATGCTGATCGTTACCGGTCCCAATATGGGCGGCAAATCGACCTATATGCGCAGTGTGGCGCTCATTGTGCTGCTCACCTGGGCCGGGAGCTTCGTACCCGCCGCGGCCGCCGAGATCGGTCCCATCGACCGCATGCATACCCGCATCGGCGCATCCGACGACTTGGCCCACGGCCGTTCCACCTTCATGGTGGAGATGACCGAGGCGGCCTTCATCCTGAGTCATGCCACCGACCGCAGCCTTGTGCTGATGGACGAAATCGGCCGCGGCACCTCTACGTTTGACGGCTTGTCGCTCGCTGCAGCCATCGCTCAGGAACTGGTTCAGAAGACGCGAAGCTTCACGCTCTTTGCGACGCACTACTTTGAGCTCACGAGACTCGCGCAGGAGCTGCGCGAAGTGGCCAATGTGCACGTTGCGGCTGCTCAGGGGAGCGCAGGGATCGTTTTCAAACACGAAATCAAAGAGGGTCCCGCATCCAAGAGCTATGGCATCGCCGTCGCACAGCTCGCCGGGGTTCCTGCGCCGGTCGTTCGCCGCGCGAGAGGTTTTCTCGCCAAACTCGAAGCTCAGGCGAATGCACAGACGAGCAATCTGCCGGATCTTTTTGCCGAACCGATGCTGCCCGCCGAAGACGATGCCTGGGAACCCGATCCGCTTGACGCTCCCCTCCAAAGCGAACCGTCTCCCGCGGATCTGGCGAGAAAGTCACTCACGCACGATCTCATGCAGGCTGACGTTGACAATATGACGCCAAAGGCTGCAATGGAGCTCCTCTACGCGTTTAGAGAGCGAGCTGCCGGCATCGAATCGCTCGAAAAATCCGAATAACCTGAATGACCTCCCGAATTCGCGCCATATGTCAAATTTAGTAGGATCCGACTGCATCCGCGTAAAATAGGGGTCAACAGCATTTCATGAAGTGATGGGAGCAACCGCCTTGGAATCCAACTACCTGTCAGACCGCTCGGTCGACGAAGAAACGCTCTTTCGCGATATTCACAAGCACATTCTTCGTCAAGCGAAGTCGGGCGGCCGCATTGACACCGAGGCGGAAATCGCCGAACGCTTCAACGTCACGCGCTACAAAGTTCGAAAAGCGCTCTCTGTTCTCTCGCAGATGGGCATTGTTGACCGTGCTCCCAAACGCGGCATGACCGTCAACGCTCTTGGTCCGAAGAATCTGTCCTCTCAGATCCAGGTACAGATGGATATCGCGAATTTCGACATTCGCGAGTTCATTGAAGCGCGTCTGCTCATTGAGGTCAACATCATTCCGCTCTGCGTGCGGCGCATGACGCCCGCACTGCTCGGGCGACTCGACAACGCCATCTGCCGCATTGAGGCCAATGCCGGCAATACGCAGGAAGCCGACCGCTGGGACCGCGAATTCCATCTGATTCTGCTCGAATCCTGCGGCAACCGTGTGCTTCAAGTTTTCTCCGCTGCGCTCATCACGTACTTCGAGAAGACGACCTCCCACCTGCCGCAAAACGACCCGTCGTTTTTCATGATGATCGCTCAGCAGGAGCGCGAGCTTTTGCGTGCTATTCAGCGCGGAGATGAAGAGGGCGCCAAGGCGCTCCTCTCCAAGCATTTGAAGGAACAAGTGGACCTGCTTCCGGCTTAACGGCTCGCCGCCAATAATGACGAAAGCCTTCAGGTCACTGCACCTGAAGGCTTTTTCAATGCCGCCGGCATCTAAAAAAGCCCGCACACGCTCCCGGAAGCGGAAGCGGGCGGGCTTTTCTGAAGCTCAGCAATCGGTGAAGACTGCTGATTAACTCACGTTAGTGAGGCACTTTGAGGTCAAACTGGTGGCAGCTGTTGCACATCAGTTCAGACTTCTTGTGACCCTTGTGGCAGTCCGTGCAGTTCACGTCGCCCAGGTGGCTGTAGTGCGGATTAGGTTCAACCTTAGCCGTCTGCTTGGCGAGCTGCTCATAGCTGTGGCAGCCCTGGCAGACCTGCTTTTTCACCTTGGCGCCCGCCTTCGGGGCGGTCTTGTGGCAGGTTTCGCACTTCTGACCGTGCGCGAGGTGGAAGTCCGCGGTGAAGTCGCCGGCGATCGATGCCGTCGAGAACGCCGCGCCGAAGCACAGGGCCATAGCGAGGCCCAGGAATTTGGTCTTGGTCATTTTAAAAATCTCTCCCGTCTTTTAGTTCTGCTTGGCGCGGTTGGCCAGTTCACGGCCGGCGATACGGCCGTAGACGGTCGCAGCGCCGAGCTGAGCACCGCCCGCGTAGTTGAAGAAGAAGATGCCGCCCGCGGCATTGCCCGCGGCGTAAAGGCCGGGGATGCTGCCGCCGTCAAGGCTCTGAATTTCAGCCTTGGTGTTGATGAGCGGGCCGCCGAAGGTGGCCGTCATGCCGCCCTGGAACGGAACGGCGTAGAACGGAGCCTTGGCAACGGGATGGGGCTTTTTGTACGTGCAGGGCGGAACCATGTCTTCGAGCTTGCCGGCAGCAAGGGCGTCGTTGTAGGCCTTCACTTCCTTGACCACGTTCTTTTCGGGGAGGTTCACCTGCTTGCAGAGTTCTTCAATCGTATCGGCCTTGCCGTAGGGGCTGTGCAGGCGATCGAACTTAGCAATGACCTTGTCGAGCACGGGGCATTCGCTGTCGACGATCACCCAGGCCTGGTCGTCGAGCGTCTGAAGCGCCGTCGTGCGGGCCTTGACAACATAGGTGTTGTTTTCGTCCATGAAGCGCTTGCCGGAGGTGTTCACCTGAACGCCGTAGCCGGAATTGAGCACATCGGCCGGATTCACATGCGTGATGCCGACGATCGGGCCGCAGTGGAACTGGTCCATGTTGACGAATTTGGCATAGAGCGGCAGCGCGAGCGAAATGTTTTCGCCGGTGGTCGAGCGCGAACCGCGCAGCACCATGCGGGTGGCCCAGCCGCCGATGTAGCGGTCCACCATTTCGGGGTTGGCCGAGAAGCCGCCCGTCGTCAAACAGACGCCGCCCTTCGAAAGCCATTCCTTCTGGCCTTCGTCCGAGAGCGTCTTCACGCCCGTGACGCTGAAATGATCGTCATGGAGAAGCTCGATCACCTTGTGTTCGTAGAGGATTTCAATGCCGCGCTTCTTGGCGGCAGCGAGGAGCGTCTGCACGAGGCGGGAGCCGCCCGTGAGACCTTCGCCCAATACTCGGCAGGTACGGCCGAGACGGGGATAAGGCATGGGCTTGATCTTGCCGAACTTCACGCCTTCCTTTTCGAGCCAGTCGATACCTTCAGAGATGTTGTCCGTATAGGTGCGGTTGAGCGCCTTGTCACCCATCTGCTTGGAAACATCCATCATCATGGCGTTGAAGGCTTCAGCCGTATCTTCAATACCCTGCTCCTTCTGATGACGCGAACCCCAGCCGCAAACCGAGCCCAGCGCGTAAATGGCATTGCCGTCCGGGCGGTCGCGTTTTTCAAAGAGCACCACCTTGGCGCCCAAATCGTGGGCGGTGATGGCGGTAATCAGACCTGCGGGACCCGCGCCCACGACGATCGCGTCATAAACCGGGGCTTTCTTGCTGGACTTGGCTTCAGCAGCCGCGGCGATTCCGGTCATACCGGCGGCGGCAGCGCCGAAGAGCGAGGTCTTCAGAAGACCACGGCGGCTCATATCCATGTCGGACATTGCTTTCTCCTATTGAAGCAGTCCGGGCTTACGGCCGGCCCGAAAGCGGTCGGGCAGCGGCAGGCATCCATAAACATGGGCGGCGGGGTCTTGAGGTCCGGACTTTAGATGGGTTGTTTTGAGTATTTTTGGAGGGCGCCTGAGGCGCACTTCTCCCACGGCGGCATGATGACGCTTTAAAACCACTACGTACCTGCGTACTGGATCAAAGAGCCTTCAGACTGCCGTCAGAAAACCCGCCGTCGTCCAAAAAACACGGAAACGATTGAACGACGGCGGCAGGAATGGATCTCTATTGAGCAGCGGGGGATTTCTGCCGGAGATCCTTTCAGTTAGGCCTTGCGGGCGCCGGACTGCTCAGCCTTTTCCTGAGCAACCACCCAGTTGAGGGCGCTGCCGGCGCGCCACCAGGCAAGCTGCTTGGCGTTATAGGAATGACGGGCTTCAAAGCGTTCCTTGGAGCCGTCTTCATGCGTGAGCTCAATCACAACGGTCTTATTCGGAGCGATTTCAGAGAGGCCAAGGACCGAAATACGATCTTTTTCGCGGATCTTGTCGTAGTCGGCGGGGTCCGCAAACGTCAGCGCGAGAATGCCCTGCTTCTTGAGGTTGGATTCGTGAATGCGGGCAAGGCTCTTGGCGAGCACGACGGCAACGTCGAGGTAGCGCGGCTCCATCGCAGCGTGTTCACGCGACGACCCTTCGCCGTAGTTGTCGTCACCGACGATCACGGATGCCACATGGTGGTTCTTGTAATAGCGGGCTACCTTGGCGGGCGTATCGTAGGCCTTCGTTTCCGTATTCCAAACCTTGCCGGCCTGCCCGTTAAAGGCATTGATGCCGCGTTCGAGCAGATTGTCGGAAATGCGGTCGATATTGCCGCGATAGGGCAGCCACTTGCCGCCCGGGCTAATGTGGTCGGTCGTGCACTTGCCCTTCACTTTGATGAGGAGCGGGAGCGCGACGAAGTCCTTGCCGTCCCAAGGTTTGAAGGGACTGAGGAGCTGAATGCGTTCATTGGTGGGGCTCACCGCCATATCAATCTTTTCGTAGGTCGGCAGGACGCAGCCGGCCACTTCCTTGACGAAGCCCTGCTTAGGCAACTCTTCGCCCTTGGGTTCGGCGAGCTTGACATTCTGACCGGTGCGGCTTCTCAGCGTTCCGGCGAGCGGATTAAAGGTGATGTCGCCTTCTGCAGCCATGGCCATGACGATTTCGGGCGAAGCGAGGAATGCGTTGGTCTTGGTGCTGCCGTCGTTGCGGCCGGCGAAATTGCGGTTGAAGGACTCAATGATGGAATTGGGACGCGTCATGTCGCCCGTCGTACGATGCCACTGACCAATGCAGGGGCCGCAGGCCGTCGCCAGCACCGTCGCGTTGAGCTTACGGAAGACGTCCAAAAGACCGTCGCGTTCGAGCGTCTGAAAGATGCGAACCGAACCGGGGACGACCATGATCGGGGTTTTCACCTCAATGCCCTTGTCGATCATTTCCTTGGCCACCGAAGCTGCGCGCGTAATGTCTTCGTAGGACGAATTTGTGCAGGAACCAATCAGCGCAACTTCAAGTTTCTGCGGGAAGCCTTTTTCCTTGGCCTTGGCGGCAACCGTCGAAATCGGCATCGCAGCATCGGGCGAGAACGGACCGTTGATGTGGGGTTCGAGCGTCGACAAGTCGATTTCCACCACGCGGTCATAGTATTTCGCCGGATCGGCGACTACTTCTGGGTCAGCCTTCAAATCCTTGGCAACGCCGCGGGCGAGGTCGACCACGGCCTGACGGCCCGTGGAGACGAGATAGCGCTCCATAGCAGCATCAAACGGGAAGATCGACGTGGTGGCTCCCGTTTCCGCACCCATGTTGCAGATCGTGGCCTTGCCGGTTGCGGAGAGGGATTCCGTGCCTTCGCCGAAGAATTCGATGATGGCGTTGGTACCGCCCTTCGTCGTTAGGATGCCCGTGAGCTTCAGAATCACATCCTTTGGAGAAGCCCAGCCCTGCAGGTGGCCGGTGAGCTTCACGCCGATGAGCTTAGGCATCTTGAGCTCCCACTCCATGCCCATCAGGCCATCGACCAAGTCAGCGCCGCCCACGCCGATCGCGAGCATACCGAGGCCGCCCGCAGTAGGCGTGTGGCTGTCGGTGACGAGCATCATGCCGCCCGGGAAGTTGTAATTCTCGAGGAAGACTTGGTGACAGATGCCCGCGCCCGCAGGCCAGAAGTCAAAGCCGTAGCGCTTGGCAGCGCGGGCAAGGAAATCGTACGTTTCGTAGTTCGACTTATCGGCAACCTTCAAGTCAGGAATCGCACCCGCGTTGGCCATCACCAAGTGGTCACAGACGATCGCAGCGGGCAGCGCAATGCGGTCCTTGCCCGACGAAAGGAACTGAATAATGGCCATCGGGCCGCCAATGTCGTGCGTGCCTGCACGATCCGGGCGGAGTTCGACGTAGTCAGCGCCTCGCTTATATTCGCGCATTTCTTCGGGATGATAGAGATGCGTGTAGAGGATTTTTTCCGCAAGCGTAAGCGGGTGGCCGAGATGTCCGCGAACCGCCGCGAGTTTTTTGGGATATTCGCGGTAGAAGGCTTCGATCATGTCGAAGTTGCGGATGTGTCCGGTCTCAGCAGCGGGCTCGAGTGCAGCGCTCGACGCTAAGGTCGGCACGGAAGCGGCGGCGCCGGCAGCGGCGGCAGTTTTCAAAAGCGAGCGGCGGCTCAGTGCGGGGGTCTTCATTTTTTTAGTTTCTCCTGTTGCAGACCACTGGGCAGCCTGCCGGCTATGCTTAGATGCAAGCGGGAACGATTGCCCGAGCGGTCAACGGATGGTCCGGCGCCGATCGTTTTTGGCTCGGCGTCTTTGTTTTTCCGTGCCGCGCATTTTTCCCCCGAGGTTCCACTACGTAGAGCCGAATGAAATCAAGTTTTCATCTCCTTGGGACGCATCAGGACCCGCCCGCACATCGGTTCCGGCTGAATCTCCACCGCACGTTTTTATATAGAGTGCGTACAATAAAAAGTTCTATAAAACCTCGGCATCACGCGGAGTACAAGGGGCCATGTTTTCGTTGGAAATCATTATTCCCATCATCGTCGTCGCAGCAGTCTGCGCCGTCTATATCATTCTTCGCGGCCGGCGCGACGAACGTCGCGCCCGCGAGGCCGGGGAAAAACTCCGTCCAATCCCCATGGACGATCCGTTAGTTGCGGGCGGTGCTGCCATGCGCCCTGCGCCTGACGCACCGGCGCCAAAGCCGGCGGCCAGCGCTGCCGCCCCTATGGAGCCGGTGTTTAATCCCGATGCTGCGAAGCCCTCGAAAGAATCGGAGCTTTTTGAGCCCCAATCGCCTTCGGATGAGCCGCCCATCTACCGCCAGCTCGAAGCCGAGGAAGAAGCGCAGCGCGCTGCTGACGAGGCGGAAGCTCAGGCCGCCGCTCAAGCCCCGGAACCCGAGAGCGGCGAGCGCCATCCGGCAGAGCCCCCGGTCGACAGCATGATCGAATGGATCCTTGACATTGCGCCGCGGGAAGGCATGCAGTTCGCCTTGGGGGGCGTACAGAGCCTCAAACTGGAGGTGGACCGCCTTCAGCTGCCGCTCCTTGTGCGCATCTGGGCGCAGTCCTCGCGTGACGGTCTTTATTACGATTCCGGCGAACTGACGGGCCCCGCCCGCCACGTTGTAGCCGCAGTGGTGCTCGCCAACCGCGCCGCACAGCTCGACGACGTCGCCGCATCGCGCTTTTTCCAAGTGCTCGAGCAGTCCGCTGCGCAAAACGAAGTGGCGCTGCGCCGGGAGATGGAGCCCGAAGACGCCGTCAAGCGTTCTGCAGACCTCAAGCGCTTCATCAAATACTACGATCGTGCCGTTGAGGTCCGCATTGTGCCGCGCGGCGAAGCCGAAGAAAACTTCTCGCTCGACGCGGTCGGCGCGGCCGCTTCAGCCCCCCGGTTTGCTGTGCATGGCGCGGTTGGCGACCTCCTCCCGCCGTGTTGGCGGCGGCGCGCGGCCGCTGGGAGCTTCGTCTCGCGGTCGACGACATCGACCCCGTGATGACGCTTGCCTTTGGTCCCGATCAGACCAAGTCGCTCACGCTGGCACTCTCCCTTCCGCTCGCCAATCTGGCCCGCGGCGACTTGAAGCGCTTCTTTGCCATCGCAAACAGTCTCTCCGCCGCCCTGAACGGCATCTGGACCGACTGCGCAGCGCGTCCGATTGATGCGGGCGGCGCCATGCAGATTGCCGAAAAGATCGCCTCACAGGCGAAGCTCATGTCCGCTGGCGGCGTCACGCCGGCCTCCGAGCGCGCCAAGCTTCTCTTCTCGCATTAAAGCGAAAACACTCACGAAGCACTCCGCACGAGGCCGCCCGACTGTCGACTGCCATATCGATTGTCGGACGGCCTTTTCATTGAGCACAACCGAATACGACTGACAAACGCCCTCGTTTGCCCCGAAGCAGATTTTCATGATGACCTCTCTATTTAACGACAACGAAGAAGCCGCGCCCGTCAAAGCCAAGCCGCAGCGGACCGGCAAAACCGGCAAAGCCGCCGCAGCCACGGCCTCGGCAGCATCATCCCCCGCGCAGGCCTCTTTTTTCGGCGGCGACGCTGCAGGGCTTTCGCCCGACCAAGCGCCCGCGCGCATGCATGAGCTCGAAACCGAGCTTGAACGCTGGAACTACGAGTACTACGTGCTCGACGAGCCGAGCGTGCCCGATGCGGAATACGACCGGGCGTTCAATGAACTGAAGGCGCTTGAAGCCCGCTTTCCTGAACTCAAAAGCCGCACGTCTCCGACTTTGCGTGTAGGGGGCGCGGTCCGCACCGGATTCAAGAAGGTACGCCATGACGTGCCGATGCTCTCCATCCATACGGAAACTGACTTTTCGGCAGCCGGGGCAGCCGCCTTTGACGAACGCGTGCGTTCAGCTCTGAGCCTTTCGCCGGAAGACCCGCCCGTCGAATACGACTGCGAATTGAAGTTCGACGGTCTCGCGACCAATCTGCGTTATGAAAAAGGCGTCTTGACAGAAGCCTCCACTCGCGGCGACGGCGTTGAGGGCGAAGACGTGACGGCCAATGTCCGCACGATCCGCACCATTCCGCTTCGTCTCAACGGCAAAGTGCCCGATATTCTGGAAGTTCGCGGCGAATGCATCATGCATAAGGCCGACTTTCTGGCCCTCAATGCCCGACAGGAAGCAGCCGGCGAAAAACCGTTTGCCAACCCGCGCAACGCCGCTGCCGGATCGCTGCGCCAGCTGGACTCGAGCGTAACGGCTCAGCGTACCCTTCACTTCTATGCCTACTGTCTGGGCGAAGTCTCTGAACCCTTTGCTGAGACGCAGTCGGGCGTACTGGACCGTTTCGCAGAGCTGGGGTTTCCCGTTGCGCACATGCGCGAGGTCGTCAAGGGGCCCGAAGCACTCGCCGCCTTCCACGACAAAGTTGCGGCGGCTCGTGCGTCGCTTCCCTTTGAAATCGACGGCGTGGTCTATAAAGTCAACAGTCTCGAACTCGAAGAAGAGCTTGGCTTCATTGCCCGAGAACCGCGCTGGGCGTGCGCGCACAAATATCCTCCCGAAGAGGTGCTCACCCAAGTGCTCGGCATTGACGTGCAGGTGGGCCGCACCGGCCGGCTCACGCCGGTCGCACGTCTGGCGCCGGTCTATGTGGGCGGCGTCACGGTTTCCAACGCAACGCTCCACAATGAAGATCATGTGGTCAAAGACCTCGACCTGCGCGTGGGCGACACTGTTGTGCTGCGCCGGGCGGGCGACGTCATTCCGGAGATTCTGCGCGTCGTCAAAGAGCGCCGGCCGACAGGCACCAAGGTTTTCGAGATGCCTCATGTCTGCCCGATCTGCGGCAGTGCTGTCATTCGGGATGAAGAAGAAAAAGACATGCGCTGCACGGGCGGCCTCGTCTGTCCCGCGCAGATGAAGCTTTCCATTGTGCATTTCGCTGCTCGCCGCGCCATGGGGATTGACGGTCTGGGCGAAAAAATCGTCGACATGCTCGTTGATGAAGGCCTCGTGAAGACGCCTGCCGACCTCTTTGGTCTGACACTCGAAGCCCTCACCGCCCCCACGACGGCGACTGCCGGGAGTGAAAAACCCGAAAAACGCATGGGACCCAAGGCCGCCGCCAACTTGCTCGCCAGCATTCAGGCGAGCACCCATACCACGCTCGCCCGCTTTGTCTTTGCGCTTGGCTGCCGCCATGTCGGCGAAGCCACGGCGCTCGGACTTGCCAACCATTTCGGCACGTTGAGCGCCATTGAAAATGCCTCCATGGAAGCGCTTACCGGCGTACCCGATGTCGGCGAAGTGGTGGCCGAAAGCATCTATGCGTTCTTTCGCGAACCGCACAACCGCACCGTTATTGATGCGCTCATCGCCCGCGGCATTTGCTGGCCCGCGGTCGAAAAGACCGCGCCGAGTCTGGTCTCCGGAAAGACCTTTGTGCTCACCGGCACACTGCCGACACTGAGCCGTGACGAGGCCAAGGACCGACTCACCGCTCAGGGAGCGAAAGTCGCCGGATCGGTAAGCCGCCGCACGTGGTGCGTGGTCGCGGGAGCCGACGCCGGCAGCAAACTGAGCAAAGCCGAGGAACTCGGCATCCCTGTCATTGACGAAGCAAAGCTCCTCGCGCTCTTAGGCGGCACGCTTCCCGCAGAACTCGAAAAGAAGGATTGATCATGCTCGCACTCATCGGCGGAACTGGATTTGACCGTCCCGGGATCATTGAAGATCCCGAAGAAATCGACATGGAGACACCCTACGGACGGCCTTCCGCCCCGCTTATTTTCGGGCGCCTGGGCAGCCGTCCGATTGTCTTCCTGCGCCGCCACGGCGTGCATCATGAATACGCGCCTCATCGCGTTCCCTACCGAGCCAACATCTGGGCCCTCCAGCGTGCGGGCGTTGAAGGCATCATCGGCGTTGCGACCGTGGGCGGCATTGGCGAAGCGCTCCTGCCGGGCGACCTGATGGTGCCCGACCAGCTGATCGACTATACCTGGGGCCGCGAATGCACCTACTATGATTCGCCGGACGCCGGCGTGAAGCACATTGACTTCACCATGCCTTTTGACCAAGCGCTCTCCGCACTCCTCATCAGTGCCGCCCGCCGCCTGGGAAAAACCATCGTAGCCGACGGCGTTTATGCCTGCACTCAGGGACCGCGCCTTGAAACCGCTGCGGAAGTCGCCCGCTATGCGCGTGACGGCGCCAATGTCATCGGCATGACGGCCTATCCGGAATGCGCTTTGGCCCGTGAGCTTGAGCTCCCCTATGCCGCCATCTGCCCGATCGTCAATTCCGCCGCAGGCCTGCGGGAATCCAAACGCGCGATTCGCTTTGAAGCCTTGAAGGACGCGGCTGACCGTGCGGCCAAAGGTGCCGTAGATGTCGTTGAAGAAGCCGTGCGCCTCCTTGACGTGCGGGCTTAACACCAGATCTCATTGGAGGAGCTGCCGATATGGTTTTGGAAGTCATGCGTCTTGGGGAACCCGTGCTGATGAAGGAGGCGCTGCCGGTTCGGGATTTCGGGAGCCCCAGACTCCGAAAGCTCGTTGCGGATATGTGGGACACCATGCATGCCGAGGGCGGCGTCGGCATTGCCGCGCCTCAGGTGGGCGTGAGCGAACGCATCATTTGTTTTGGCTTTGAAGCCTCGAGCCGCTACCCGGATGCGCCGGCAGTGCCGCAGACCGTGCTCATCAACCCGACCGTCGAACTGCTGCTCGAAGGCACCGCTGATGATTGGGAGAACGGCTGGGAGGGGTGCCTCTCCGTACCCGGCATGCGCGGGGTCGTCCCGCGTGCCAGGCGAATTCACTACACCGGCTTTGGACTTGACGGCGAGACCATCGAGCGAGAAGCCCAAGGTTTTCATGCCCGAGTGGTGCAGCATGAGTTTGACCACTTGAAAGGCATCGTCTATCCGATGCGCATCAAGGACTGGACGCACTTCGGCTATTCCGACGTGCTCTTTCCCGAGCTCAAAGATCAGCGGTGAACTACGCTTTTTCGTCGGCAGCCATCTCGAGCAGCCGCCGAATATCTTCGGGCGTTTTGACGCCGAGCTTACGCAGAATGTTTGCTCGGTGCACTTCCATCGTACGCTGCGCAATGCCGCTTCGTTCAGCCGCTTCGCGGTTCGTGAGGCCGAGCGCAATGAGCTGAGCGAGCGAACGCTCGCGTTTGGTGAGTGCGGCGAGCCGCTCGAGCGAGTCTTCTCCGGGGAGCCCCGCCGCGGCAGCGGCGCTCACCCAGGCCGCACAGGCGACCGAGTTGAGAAAACGCTCGTTGTCAACGGGTTTCAGCAGAAAATCAAATGCGCCGTCCTGCACCGCCCCCACCGCCATATCGACGTCGCCGTGACCGGTGAGAAAAATGATCGGCAGCGCAATGCCGCGGCTCCTCATCTCATGCTGAGCCTCAATCCCGCTCATGCCCGGCATGCGCACGTCGAGCACCACGCAGCCCGGCTCCGACGGGGAATCTCCCGTGAAGAAGTCCTCTGCCCGCCCGTAGGTGACCGTTTTCCATCCTTCCATATCCAGCACGAAGCTCAAGGCTTCGCGCAGATCTGCTTCATCGTCCACAATGCGCACTAAAGCATGCTCCTGCGCGAAGACAAGCTGTTCGGGGGTAATCTGTTTCTGACTGGGTCTCATAATGCTTTCAGGAACTTTAGTTCATTGATGAATGGCCGATTTCTCTCGGTTCTGCAGCTTCGGCAGTACCTTCGGCCGCCTGATGAAGCGAGAGCGCCCGCGCGAGCGTAGGAAGCGTTGCCACGGCGGCCAATCCGCCCCCGGCCAGAGCCGTAAAAGTGATTCGTCCGCCCAGACGTTCGAGGATGCTCCGCACAATCGAGAGCCCCAGCCCCAAACCGCTCTTTTTGCTGCTCGAGCCGGAGGCTGCCCTGTCGTTAAGCCGTTCAACGAGCTCTGAGGGTACCGCCGGGCCGTTATTGAGCACGGTGAGTTCAGCCTTGCCGTTATGCTCGCTCACGGCGATATTCACCATACCGGCCGGAAACCCTTCCACGGCTTCCAACGCGTTTTTAATGAGATTCATCGCAACGAGTTCGAGCTCGAGCGGATCGGCCAAACACTGGACGTCCTCACGCGCCGCGATCGACACGGCAGCATGCCAGCGGCCGGTCGTGGTGAGCTCGCGCAGGGCCTTGCGCGCCGCCTCGACCAAACTCACGGCTTCCCGCACGGGCTTATCGGATTTTGCGTAAGCCCGTACGCGGTTCACAATCGCGTCGGCGCGAGCCGTCTGCGTCTCCAGTTTCCCGGCAATGGCCTCAATCTTTTCAGGGGTCAGGCTGCCGGATTGAACGAGACGCTTAAGCCCGAAGACATAGAGCGAGATAGCGGCGAGCGGCTGACGCATCTCATGGGCAAAAATCGTAGAGAGTTGCCCCACTGCGCCCACTCGGCTCATATGTTCAACGCGTTCGGCCGCCGCTCGAGCATTGCTTTGCAGGCGCTTTTGCTCATGCAGCGCCTCCTGCAGATGAGCCGTGCGGACACGCACGAGCTGCGACACACGCACACTGTGAAAAATGAGCCCTAAGAGGAGCAGCGCAAAGAGCAATATCCAAGTGCCGTACTCATCGATCAGCCGACGGACAGTCCAGTCCCGCAGATAGGCATAGGGACCAATGCGCAGATCATGAAAAACCTGATCCACGCTTGAATAGTCCGTCGCGGCGCTCCAATAAAGGCCCCGCTCAAATGTGGGCGGCATTTCAAAGAGCGCGCGCAGCACCAGACGTGATACCCGCGGATCTGTGGCCGGTGTTGTTGCGACCGTCCATGACGGATAAAGCGCCGTGGAACGCATGCAGGGCTCGGGCCGCTCCGCGGAATCCAGACGATTAAGCACTTTAAGCTGTCCCTTGGCATTGGGGTGCGAAGCGAGCCACTCTTCGAGATAACAGAGCCGGAAAAAGCCGACATCCGCCTCTCCCGAAAGAATCATCGGAATGGCGCCCTCCAGACGCTTGCCGTCGCCCAAATACACACGCGAACTGAAAAGCGTTTCGGGGTTGAGGCCGGCTTTGAGCAGCACATGCTCGGCAAGCTGCCGACCAGTGAAGGCCTGAGGAGAAGAAAGAACGAGCTTCGCGCCCTTCAAGTCCGAGAGTTTATTGAGGGACTTCCGTGCAGCAGACACGACGATCGTTGAACCATCGTTGTGATTGGGATTGGGATAGTTGTTAGACGCTACGGTGGCCGCCGCGCGGGCGCCGTAGCGCTCCATGCGGACGTAAAAACCAGAGCTTGAGAGGAAAAGATCCACCGCTCCTTCGCGGATGGCCTGCGAGAGTCCCGCCAGGTCGTAATGCGTCACGATGACGTTGGCCGTGCCGAACACACGCTTAAGCGCCCCGATCGTCGCTTCCACAATGGGCTCGTAGGGTGACGGGCGAACATATTTCACCACGCCCACCTTGAGCGGCATATGCTCTGCCGGGAAATCCGACGAGAAGCTCGCCGCCGTTAAAGCGTCGGGCTGAGAAGGCGCCGCCGCACTGCCAGAGAGCGGGCAAAAGAGCCCGCAAGCCCCAAAAACCAGAAGCGCGCCGAGCTTCTTTATGGAATCAGCGACTGGCTGCAAAGAGAAGAGTCGTGGGTTCATAGGCTGCTGCAGTAAAGAGGGCTTCGCGCGCTGCCGGCGCGCTCCAAAAAACGCTTTGGCACAGCTCTTTCCTGCATCCTAGCGTTTGGAGCCAGCCCAATGCAAGCAAAGTGAAAACGTCCGCGGGGCCGCATCAGGAGAGCGCACCGGCGGAACCGGTCGGCGCGGCAGCAGCCGGCTCATTAGCCTGCTGAGCATAGCCAACGGCCTCCGCAATATCGACCGATACCACACGGCTCACCCCGGGCTCCTTCATCGTGACGCCGATCAGCGCCTTGGCATATTCCATCGTGACACGATGGTGCGTAATGATGAGGAACTGCGTATCAACGCTCATTTCGGTACAAAGACGCGCCAGTCGTCCCTGATTTGCTTCATCGAGCGGGGCGTCCACTTCGTCGAGCAGACAGAAGGGGGCGGGGTTGAGCTTAAACATGGCAAAGACGAGCGCCGTGGCCGTGAGCGCCTGTTCGCCGCCCGACAAAAGCCGCACGGTCTGATTGCGCTTGCCGGGCGGCTGAGCCGAAACTTCAACGCCCGCCGAGAGGATCTCGTCGCCCTCCATGCGAAGCGCCGCGCGGCCTCCGCCGAAAAGACCGCGGAACGTGTCATTAAACTTTTCGTTGACCTTGTCAAAGGTTTCACGCATGCGTGCGCGGGTCTCTGCGTCAATGCGGCGGATAGCCGCCTCGAGCGTCTCAATGGCCTGCCGCAGATCCTGCATCTGAGCTTCTGCGAGGCGAATGGCTTCCTGCGCCGCCTCAAGATGGGCCAAAGCTGCATGATTGACCGGACCGAGTGCGGCAATTTCATTCATCAGGCGCGTGACCTCGTTACGCACTGTGTTGGCCTTGACGCCTCGTTCTTGCGCGAGCTTAGAGAGCTCGGTCCAATCCGCACCAAGTTCCTGCATGCGCCCGGAGAACTGCCCGAGCAGTCCCGCCTTCTGTTCGGCCTCTACGCGCAACCGAGCAATTTCTTCTGTCAGCGGAAGAATCGATTCGTTCAAGCGCTTGATCTGCCGCTGTTCGTCCTCACGTTTGCTGCGGGCCGCTTCAAGTTCAGTCTGCGCGGCGGCCAATGCCTTTTCGAGACTCGCATTTTTTTCGAGGAGCTCCGACGTGCCGCTTTGCAGCCGTTCGTCTTCACGGGCATCGAGCACTTCGCGGGTTTCTTCGAGACGCTTGGATTCTCGGACAATGTCGCTTTGGGTTTCCGCGAGCCGCCGTTCGGCCTCGGTGCGCGACTCACGAACCTGCGACGCCTCGAGCTTTTTCATAGCTTCACGATGAATCGACTCCGCCGCAGCGCGCTTAAGGTCGATCAGCCGGTCATGCAGCCGATCATGCGCAGCCGCAGCTTCACCCGCGGCGTGCTGAATCTCGTCGAGCGCTTCCGTTTTGGTTTCTACGGCGCCAAGCGCTGCCTCTACACGCTCTTGGGCCCGCTCAGCCTCGATCTCCATTTCTTCACGCGACCGCCTGAGATCGGCCTCTCGGCGCTGCCAGGCCTCCCACGCACTGCGGGCTTCCCGTTCTTCAAGCACGAGTTTGGCCGTGCGGCGCTCGAGCTCAACGACCTCGCGCTGCAGCGCCTCGGCACGCCCTCGCGCATTGGCTTCGGCTTTCTGCGCAGCCGTACGGGCGTCGTCAGCGGCTGCCGCTGCCTCGTCAAGCGCCTCCACCTGATGCGTAAGTTCCGCAATTTCTCGTTCTCGGGAAAGGATTGCCAAGCGCGGATCTTCCGCAGCCCAAAAGGTAACAGACGCCGCATTGACGAGGTCCCCCTGCGGCGTCACCAGTGCGCATCCCGGCGGGATGTCGGCGCGCGCTGCGAGTGCTGCCTCAAGCGAAGAGGCGAGCCCTACGCCTGCGGTCCAAACGTCGGCCGCCGCAGCCGCCGCCGGATTATCGGTTTGGATAACGCTTCTCAAGCGCTTCGCCGCCCATTCAGGATGCGGATGAGCGGCAGTCTCTGCGGGGGCCGCAAAAGCGAGTCTTGCCGGCGGGCGCGCCTTAGCGCTTGCGAACCCGGCAGCGGAACGCAGATCGCGCAGCAAAAAAGCGCGTGCACGGTGTTCGAGCACCGCTTCAAGCGCGGTTGTCCAGGCGTCGTCGATGTTGATTTCGTGAATCAATTCCGGCAGTCCGTCCAGTCCTTGGTCCTGAAGCCACTCCGTGAGGCTGTCAGACTCCAGTGCCTTTTGCTGCACGGCTTCAAGCGTTTCGAGTTTTGCGCGCAGAGCTTTAACCTGCGAAAGGGCGGCAAAGTAGGCCTCTGCGGCGTCTTTGGCGCGTTCGCGTGTTTCTTCTGCTACGGCAGCGGCGTCTTCGCGGGCCGCCGCAGTTCCTTCGAGCTCTTCGCGGACTTCGGCTAAGGATTCTGCGAGCGCCGCCAATGTTTCTTCATCCGGGTGCGCTTCAGACGCATCCACCGCATCGGTCTCGAGTCGAGCCATTCGGTCTGCCACTTCCGCTGCTCGCTCACGAGCAGATTGGAGGCCGGCCTCCGCCACTTCGACTTCCGTACGAGCGCGAGCGAGCTGTGCGCCGGCAGACTCCGCCCGCAGGCGCGACTCCTCTTCAGCAGACTGAGCGCCTTCGAGGGCTTCATCTCGAGCGGCGTTCAGTTCATCGAGCTCTTCGAGTTCAGCCGCGAGACGCTCCTCTTTTTGCGCGGCTGATTCAATCCGAACTTCGAGCTCCTCGGCCAATGCCCGCTTTTCTTTCAGTGCGGCTTCGGCCTCCGCAAAGTCTCGTTCGGCCAATCGCCGACGTTCCACGATGCGGCTCATCTCGCCCTCCAAGCGGGCGAGCTCCTTCTCGCTTTCACGGAAGGCGTCGGAAGCATTGCGGTGCGCCGCATCAGCACTGCGCTCAGCCGCAGCGAGGTCTTCAGAATGCGATTCGAGCGTTTCAAGATCACGGCGCTTTGCCGTAATCTCATTTTCGAGCTGCGCAATAGCCGCCCGCGCGGCATCGGATTCCCGCTTTGCATCTTCATACTGCAGGAAGTACCAAAGCGATTCGCTCTGAACCTTTTTGTCGCTCAGCGCCTGCCAGCGGGCGGCAGTATCGGCTTCGGCCTGCGCCCCAGGGAACCCTTCCAATCACCAGC
>OATH01000623.1_pt1 | contig 22528 bp, 30 predicted proteins | sample 1494971 | NCBI WGS metagenome assembly OATH01 (sample SAMEA2579949, study PRJEB22360) | human gut metagenome
ATGGGTTATTCCGAACAAATGCTCGAAGTCTTCCCGCACAACTGGACTTTCGATAACGGCTATATGCATCCGGGAGACAAACCGGGTCTTGGCATCGAATTCGATGAAAAGCTGGCGGCGAAATATCCCTATGAACCTGCTTATCTGCCAGTCGCACGTCTGGAAGATGGCACGCTGTGGAACTGGTAAGGAGTAAGGTAATGAAAAGCATTTTAATTGAAAAACCGAATCAACTGTCGATTATCGAACGTGAAATACCCACCCCGTCAGCGGGTGAAGTACGAGTAAAAGTGAAACTTGCCGGAATTTGTGGTTCAGATAGCCATATTTACCGTGGGCATAATCCTTTTGCGAAATATCCGCGCGTCATTGGTCATGAATTCTTTGGCGTCATTGATGCGGTGGGTGAAGGTGTGGAAAGCGCCAGAGTCGGTGAACGCGTTGCTGTCGATCCGGTGGTCAGCTGTGGGCATTGCTATCCGTGCTCTATAGGTAAGCCGAACGTTTGTACGACACTTGCTGTATTAGGTGTGCACGCTGACGGTGGTTTCAGTGAATATGCCGTGGTTCCGGCAAAAAATGCGTGGAAAATTCCTGAAGCAGTGGCCGATCAATATGCGGTGATGATCGAACCTTTTACCATTGCGGCTAACGTTACCGGTCATGGTCAACCGACTGAAAATGATACCGTTCTGGTTTATGGTGCCGGTCCAATCGGCCTGACGATCGTTCAGGTATTAAAAGGCGTCTATAACGTTAAAAATGTGATTGTTGCCGATCGCATTGATGAACGACTGGAAAAAGCGAAAGAGAGCGGGGCAGACTGGGCGATTAATAACAGCCAGACACCGCTTGGCGAGATTTTCGCTGAAAAAGGCATCAAGCCGACATTAATTATCGATGCGGCTTGTCATCCTTCTATCCTGAAAGAGGCCGTAACGCTGGCTTCTCCAGCGGCACGTATTGTATTGATGGGCTTCTCCAGTGAACCGTCTGAAGTGATTCAGCAAGGAATTACCGGAAAAGAACTCTCTATTTTCTCTTCACGCTTAAATGCAAATAAATTTCCGGTTGTTATCGACTGGTTAAGTAAAGGGTTAATTAAACCAGAAAAATTAATTACCCATACGTTTGATTTCCAGCATGTTGCTGATGCCATTAGTTTATTTGAACAGGATCAAAAACATTGCTGCAAAGTCTTACTCACTTTTTCTGAATAATACCAATAACGGCGAGTAAGTAGTACGCATCTTACCTCTTTTTTAGAGATAACCATTATGACAATAGAAAAACACGAAAGAAGCACTAAGGATTTGGTGAAAGCAGCAGTATCGGGATGGCTGGGCACTGCGCTTGAATTTATGGATTTCAAGAGTCATACGTGTCAACTATTTGATAAATATTAAATTAATTTTTCATTGCTTCGTTATGGGGCATGGTTGGGGCAAACTCGCTTAACTGTGTATTTAACAAAGCTACCTGTGCATTATTGTTTTCAGACATCCATTTTCCGTATACCTGAAATACCATTTGCGCATCTGCATGGCCCATCTGGTTTGCTATAAATGCCGGGTTAGCACCAGCTGTCAGCGACCAGCAGGCATAAGTATGTCTCGACTGATATGATTTTCGATGGCGGAGTCCGGCACGTTTTATCGCTGCGTCCCACATCTGCCTTATTGAGTCAACGGTAAAATGGTCACCATAATTTTTTACTCTCGCTGACACTTCAGGTTGAAAAACAAAGGTGCATTTATGTTTTTCTGTTCTGCCATACTCTCTGAGGTGAACATCAATGATATGCTCTTTGCTCAGTCTCGTTAATGTCATCTGACTCCGGAGAGCGTCGATTGCTGGCTTAATAAGATGAATGACCCGATTGGTTCCCGCCTGTGTTTTTGGTACCGTGAAACGGTCTTTTGCTAAATTTCTCCTGATCATCATTGTTCCATTTTTCAGATCTATGTCCTCCCATCCAAGTGCACACAGCTCACCAGGGCGAACGCCAGTATAAACAGAAACACACCATAAATTTTTGGCTTGCTGATTTCTGCACGCATCGATAAGACGGATGAATTCCTCCCGCGAAAGAGGATCCGGAATGGTTCTTGATTCCTTTAATGGCGAGATCCCCTTAAACGGGTTATCTACCAGGTAACCGTTATCAACACCAAACTGGAACACGGCGTTAAGATTTGTCATGTAATTATTTACAGTTACAGCCGATCTCCCTGGTTGTGTAACAATATAGTTACTTTTGGGGATCTGGTATCCAGTCAGTAGCTCTTTACGAACCTCCAGTAATTTTTCTTTATTAATCGATGAGGCAAGATTTTTTTCACCGATTATGCTCAGGATATTTTTGATGACGGCACGGTATGTGTTGAGTGATGTTTTTGCGACTTCAGTTTCTTTCAGTGCCAGAAATTTTTCAGCCAGTTCTTTTATGGTTAAATCTTGTCGGGCCTCACCAAATTTTTCCAGATTGCGTGAGGAGGGAAACTGTTTTGCATAGTCGAAAACACCAGTTTTTATTGCGTAACAAACAGAGGCGCGTAGCTCACCTGCAACGCGCCTGTTTTTTGCTGTGTCAGGAACCCCCAGGTTTTCCCTGACTCTTACGCCTTTATAAACAAACCAGATACGTAATTTCCCTCCATGGTTTTCCACGCCTGTCGGATATTTCATTTCAACTTCTCTCATTAGTTAGTGTGGCTTTTAGTCAAGTAAGATGACGTCTTGGTCTTGCTGATGCCTGGCGCTCAATCCAGCGATCAATTTCTTCCAGGTTGTAAAAGCATGGACTGTTATCCCATGGCATACCGTCATGAGCGACATGCTTATATTCCCTTCCTTCCATAAACGATTTTTCCCGGGCCTTTTTTAACGTACCTTTTTTTATTCCTTTCAGCGCAATTAACTGCTCTTCGGATACCCATTTGCCGGGAGAGACAATCATGATTACTTCGCTCATCGATTTCTTTATCTCTTACATTAGACGAGCGCCGGTTGCAGAATACCAGTCACAACCGGCGACAGTTGAACATTAAGAATCAACCTGACTCGGGATCAGTTTTTGCCAGATAACTGAAACGTATTTTGCCTGGTAACGGGCGTCATCAAGTGCATTATGGCGCTCACCTTCGAATTGAATAGCCGTTCTGGCATCGAAGTCTATGGCTTTCCCCAGCTCAACGATTGTGCGTACATCGCGATCGTTGTAGTAACGCCACGGGCAGGGGATCCCCTGCCGTTCGTATGAACGGCGCAAAATCGTGTTGTCGAAGTTGGCTCCATTTCCCCAGACCTGAACAAAAAATTCACCGGAGTTTTCGTCGATAAATTCCCGCAATTGTAACAGTGCATCATCTAACGGGATTTCATCGGTCATAATGGCAGATTGCGCTTCGCGTGATTGCTTAAGCCACCATTTAATGGTGTCCCGATCAATGACTCCGCCAGCAGTTTCCAGATCGATAGTCTTACTAAATTCCGGTCCCATATCTCCGGTTTGCGGATCGAAAAATATTGCACCTATTGAGATGATCGGGGCATCAGGATTTTTTCCCATGGTTTCAAGGTCGATCATTAGATGGTCACACGTCCTGCTGGTGGATGTGATTTCGTGATGACCGTTCACCTTAATTGAGTGATCTGCCGTCTCGCCAGTTTCATTATCGCTATCGTGATGCTGATTGCCGCCAGTGTTCTCCTTGTGTGGATGTTCAGCGCCTTCCATTTTCTCCGGATCATCTTCCTGAACTTCAACCTGATACTCTTCATCGAATGTTTCCTGGTATGTTGCGTCGCCCATTACCGCGCCACAATCAGGGCAGTTGCCGCCGCCGGTCTGACCGCAGGCGGTGCAGACTTTTTCCACTTCCTGTTGCGCCACTGATTCAGGCTGTTTCGTTTCTGGCTCGTTTTGTAACGCATTTGGGCTGTTTTGTTCCGCTTTTTGGTAGTTCCGTTCCGATTCATGCTGGTTCTGGTTCACAGAATCGCGGGTCTGGATCCCCTTAACCCATTTCGGATCATTCGGGTCACTAATCCCTTCAACAAATTCACCACGTGATGCAGCAAGCAACTTATCGGCGTCAGGCTGGATGATATTGGCTGCCTGCATAATTTTGTTTACTTCGTCAGCGGTAACTTTTATCGGCTCTGGTTGTTCTGAATCTTCAGCGGTATCTACATTTTGCGGTAAGCCCGTGTATGTGCCATTTTTTCGGGCAAAATATTCTTCTTTTGTGATTTCAGTGGCGCCAGCAGCCAGTGCCTTATCCAGACCAGAAAGTTTGTTTGCGCGACCGTATTTTTCTCCGTCCTTATCTGCGAAGAGGAAATAGAACGGCCCCTCACGCTCTACAGATGGTTCAGCTTCCGGCGCGGTTTCATTTTTTGGGATATCAGATACCTCAGTTTCCACTGCATCAGTTTGTGTTTCTGATGACTGGAGAACATCAACAGTGCCCAGGTCTGTTTCTTCATTCTCAAACACGCCCTTTGTCGTCAGGTATTCGCAGATATATTTGTTCAGTGCTACGGGATCTTTGTGAATGTCGATCGGACGTTCACGGACAAGGCCAAAAATAGTTTGGCGGTCGTAGCGAAGGGCATCAGGCTGTTTGCGCATTGATGCCGAGATACGCTTCCAGTCTTCGCGGTCGTTATCGATAACTTCATTTTTTGCCCAGCGATGGATGCTGCCGTCAATGTTTCCGGCATCCACATCACCAGGCCAGAGAGCGTAGGCCAGTTCGTCATCCAGTGTTTTCCATGTCTGCTTGTATTCGCGATGAATGGCAGCAATGACCGGGCTGATTTTTCCTGTTGAATTTTCAGTGTACTGTTGATTGGCTCTGGCGCGGGCGAGATCAACAATAGACGTGTATTTTCCGGTTTCCTTGCGTTCACCTTCGCGACGTTTTTTCCAGATGCGCATCTCTGCCTGAATTTCGGGCCATTTAGCACCAGGAATACATTTATGCTTAACCCACCCAATGGCGTGCAACTTAAGCTCCGGATACATGGCGTTAACTTCTGGCATTTTCATCAACGCTTCAACGATATGTCCGTCGAATGTTGCCATGTCTTCCTGCAACAATTCCTGTGCGCTAATAACCATATCAACGGTGATGTTTTCACATGTATCGAACTTAACCATGACAGCGTTCTGTACTTCAGGGGCCAGCTTGTCAAAAGTGACGTTCATCGGATCGGATTCAGTCTCAACCGGGACAAAAGAAGCAGACTCCTCATCCCAGCGGTTTTCCTGCATATATTCAGCATCCCATGAATCGAGGGCAGGGCGGGGTATGCCAGGTTTATCCTCGCAGACAATAAATTTATAAGCGCAGTCCTGAGCAGCCGGATAATGTTCCAGGAATTGCCAGTGAAATTTTGCTCGAGCACGGCGTTCGTCGCCAGCTTCAATGGCTGTGGCTACAGCCACAGCGCCTTCTTCCCTTGTTGCCAGTTCGTCAGGAATAGCGGCGCAAATAAAGACTTTACTCATTTTGTTTTAACCTCATGACAGATTTAAGGATGAACAAATCCCTGCCATTGCTGGCATATAAGAATGAAACCGGATATTTATTACGGAACTGTTTTAAAGACCTGCCGGGATTTCGATATTATACTGGTGAATAACTTTATCGACCGGGTAACAGTTACCGGGAATTTTCTGTTCGGTTGCTGCAGTCATACACTCCTGCATTGTCCTGTGAACACTGACTGCAATATCAACTGGCTCTCCGGAAACAAGAAAAACTGTCAGAACAAGCGCAAATGCTGAATTCATTGTGCACATCCTTTTGGCATCAGACGTAAACGAGCCAGCATTGAAACAATGCATATTTTATTTAATAGCTCCCGTTCTTGTTTTCTCTTGTTAATGGCATCTTCAGTAAATACAGGGTTACTGATAGTGACACCAATTTCAAAACAACCTTCAGACGTATTAACGTTTGGTAATAACGTTTTCATTATCGCGTCCTCAACAATGAATTTTGTGATGCAGTGCCTGGTGCCTCCAGGTGACGTTAACCAGTTAACAATTAACGCCGGATACAGAGAATCCACCCATAACACTGTTTTTGGTTTTAACTGTTCCGCGTGCGCTTAGCCGCATTCACCGCATCACAAAATTCACTTTAAAAACGGCGGCAGAGCAGTCACGGAGTAAAACTGATACCGCCAAACGTCACCAGAAAATTGATAACAGAGGGCGTTGCAGCGGGGTTGTCACTTAAGCGTATGGTCAACCTGACAACTCGGTGTCCTCAACGGGGAAGGAATAACCCCGCCATACTTACCGCCGCGCCATTTCGCGGGTTGCCACAACCGGAAGCGCACGGTCGAATTAAATTTAACGACACCGTACAGTGAGACGAACTTCGCCGTGCGCTTTCGTGTTGTGTGCCTGCTTTTAACCACGTCAGGCGAGGTGGTATCCTTAAAATCACCACAGTTTTAAGGATTCATTAAGCAATGTCGCAACCACCAATAAATCCGCTTAAGAACATGAAAATTGATTACTGGTATAAAGCGCTTACAGTTGTTGGCGCTGCGTTGTTTGTCTTTAATGGAACGTCTTTTTTTGACAGATATCCCGTTGTTCCATTGGGTTTTTTGTCCTCCGGCATCTTTTTTATTGGTTTGGGGGAGTGGATTAATCACCCTCTCAAAGTGAGATTTATTGGTCCTGGAGTTTGGACTCGTGGATATAATCGTTCTTCGTGCGCACTCGGTATCATCTTCGACATACTTGGTTGTTTCCTGATTGTTACAGGAGTCGTCAAGTTCTTCTGATGTAAAACCGCAAATGGGGCACGTAACGGGAATTTTGAAAAGCGTTTCTCCGGGTTCCAGAACAAAATTTTCTGCGGTCTGATTTTGCTTCTCATATTTGTGCTCCGCGTCATTGTGAGAGCACATTCTTATTCTGAGTGCCTGTTTAAACTCACTGAAGCTGAGAGCTTCTTCGCCTTCGGCAAGGCCTTCGAAGTATTCTTCGTAAGCCTTTTCCATGATTGTGTCGAAATCCATATCACTCACCTGAGTTTCTTTCCAGCCAGCGACGGGCACCATTTTCGGTTTTAAACGTTTTGCTTTTGGTATACGTCATTGCGGTGAACGTGCCGTCCTGGTTTGGAAACACGCCGTACACCAGAGATTCGTTGTTGCCAAGATCGATAGTATCCATGCTGACCTCATTTCCCCTTAACGCCGGGGTAGCGGAACTGTTTGCTGAGAACACCGTGCGGTGTGTTGATGGAGGTAATTTAGTTTTCTCATTATTTTTCGTCAAGGCTTTTTGATGAGAAAACTCAAGTATTGACGCAAGATAAAGCCAATACATTGAAATGTAAGGCTTTAAAATTTTGTGAAGGGATGATTATTGATGCTTGTTGCGTTTGCGAGCCTCTAATAGCTCGGTGAACAGGCGATTAAAATTCTCAACGCGGGCGCGGAGTTCGCTGAGTTGTGCTTGTTGCTCTGATTTAGGAAGTGCGCGATACAAACGCAGCATCTCTAACTCATCTTCCGATAAGTCTAAGGCACTATCGAGTGAAACAGGGGGAGCTGGTGTTTTGTCCTCGTCGCCAAACAGTATCCAGGTTGGTGAACATTGCAATACCTCGGCGAGGCGATGCAAATTTTGCCCGCGCGGGGCTGTATGGTCACTTTCCCATAATGAAATTGATGAGCCAGATACGCCAGCAGCTTTGCTTAAACCGTTTTGACTTAAACCTACCTGCTTACGTCTTTCTCTAATGCGTTGACCTAAAGTTTTCTCGTTCATATTTAGATATCTTAATAACCCTTGACTTGAGATTCCTTGAGTGATTAGCATTGAGAAAACTCAATGCTGGAGGTGCGATGTTTAAATCAGACGTAATTAATTTTTACGGTACGAAAGCCAAAGTAGCGAAAGCTGCTGGCGTTGACCCATCTGCTGTTTCTCAATGGCAAGAGCTGGTTCCTGAAGGTCGCGCGATGCGTCTACAGGAGGCATCTGGCGGCGAGCTTCTGTATGATCCCAAGGTTTATGACGAATATCGTAAGACGAAGCGGGCGGGGCGGTTGAACAATGAAAATCACTCCTGAACAGGCTCGTGAGGCTCTGGATGCCTGGATATGTCGACCAGGAATGACACAGGAGCAGGCGACGATATTAATCACTGAAGCATTCTGGGCTTTGAAAGAGCGCCCGAACATCGATGTTCAGCGTGTCACAGATGAAGGTGGCGCGGTTGATCAGCGAGCGCTTGGCGTTAATCGAGTGAAGATATTCGAACGCTGGAAGGCTATCGACACCAGGGATAAGCGTGAAAAGTTCACGGCGCTAGTGCCTGCAATTATGGAGGCTATCCGGATTAATGATTTCAGGTTGTATCGTGAAATTAGTGACGGAAAAAGCATCACGTACATGATCGCCGGGTTAAACAAAGAATATGGCGATGTGGTGGAGTCCGGACTGCTTTTTGCTGATCCTGCCGTAGTGGATCGTGAAACTGACGAACTTATAGAAAAAGCAATTGCTTTCAAACTTGCGTATCGACAGCAATACCAACAAAAAGCTGGATGGAATTATGAGCCTTCTTTTTGCTGAACGCCCACTGGTTATAAACACACAGCTTGCGATGAAGATTGGCTTAAATGAAGCCATTGTGTTGCAGCAGTTGCATTACTGGTTGAGAGATACCAATTCCGGCATGGAATGTGATGGTGTTCGCTGGATTTACAACACAACGGAACAATGGCTGAAACAGTTCCCATTCTGGTCAGAGTCAACGTTAAAGCGCGCGTTTGCAAGTCTGAAAACGCTGGGGCTTTTGCGTTGTGAAAAGCTCAATAAATCAAAGCGCGATATGACCAATTTCTACACGATTAACTATGGAAGCGAGCTTTTAGATGATGGCAAATTGAGCGAATCCATCGGTTCAAAATGCGCCGCTCCATCAGGTCAAAATGACACGATGGAAGAGGTCAAAATGAAACGCTCCATTGGTTCAAAACGACCCAATGTCATCGGGTCAAAATGGCCCGATGATCCTACAGAGAATACAACAGAGATTACTACAGAGAATAAAAACACTTTTCGTCCGGAAGCTTCGCAACCGGACCCGCAGACGGCTGAACAGGATTTTTTAATCCGGCACCCTGGCGCAGTTGTGTTTAGTGCGAAAAAACGCCAGTGGGGTAGCCAGGAGGATCTGGCGTGTGCGCAGTGGATATGGGGGCGGATCGTGGGTCTCTACGAACAGGCCGCCAGTGATGATGGCGAGATCATGCGACCAAAAGAGCCTAACTGGACTGTCTGGGCCAATGATGTGCGCACAATGCGGATGCTGGATGGCAGAAGCCACAGACAAATTTGTGAAATGTTTGGTCGGGTACAGCGGGATCCATTCTGGGTAAAAAACATCATGAGCCCGTCAAAGCTCCGCGAAAAATGGGACGAACTGGTCATCCGCCTGGGGCGTTCACCTGTACAGCGTTGTGTTAATCATATTTCTGAACCGGATACAGAAATTCCGCCTGGTTTCAGAGGATAAGTTTTGATTTCAGGTCATGAGGTAATTTTAAGGGGGACTTGTGGCAAAAGTTTTTACACAAGAAGAGCGGGAAAAAATTAAAGGGCAGGTGGTGGAACTCGTGCGCCAGAGCGGTCGTGAGACGTTACGGCAACTGGAAGCTAAAACAGGTGCGACTAGATATCTGATGAGCGTTCTTGCCAGAGAGCTGGTAGCCAGTGGCGATGTATACAACTCCGGCTACGGGTTATTTCCGTCTGAACAGGCGCGTAAGGACTGGCAAAACGCCCGCAAAAAACTCTCGAGGGCAAAGGTGAAGAAAACAGCTGTGGTTGATCCGGACCTTATCTGGTCGTTACCTGATGGAGAAATACGTCGCTACGACAGTCGCCTAAACATAATCTGTCGCGAGTGCCGGATGAGTGAAGTTATGCAGCGCATACTGGCATTTTATCAGGGATAATGTTAGGTATTTTAGACGTTACTAGATTAAAAAGCATTAGTTCAGGAGTGAATTGACATTCTCATTTTTCATGGCACAGGGTAGATCTGGCGTGGTTGTCCGCTTTGTGCCAAAAGCGGACATCGAATAATTTCAGCAGCACTCAACCTTATTAACCAAATCGCCTCAACTCATATGGACATGCATCCGGAAGTGCCAACTTCGTAAACTTATTCACTTTAAGTCTGAGCCTCACTCTCTTGGCCATAAGTGGCTTGCCAGTATCTCGCCGTAGGGTTCATTAGAATGTGCAATACAAGCCACCATGCAAAAATGCAGGGAGGTTGATTGTAGTAACCGGCAGGCACATATCCGTGAGCTAGTTGATTTCGTAAATCACCATAGATTTTATCTACCAGTAAGGCCTGAAGATTGCCAATTATGTCTACGCCGAAAGCTTCAATAATCAGTGGATTATCTAGTAATCCCTTGAGTCCATTTCGCTCTTGCGAACCGTCCCCGTGAAGCTGCGATGGTTCCTCACCTTTAATTTTAGCCACATATCTCAGACTATTTTCGATCTGGGGAATCAACACGTGGCATGCCGTCATAAAATCTCCATTGAAACCGCAAACCATACCCTTGATGAAAAACTCTTCATGCCCAAACGGGATGAAGGGATGATTGATGAACATATCGCGAAAAAACGCCTCCGAGATTGGATATTTCATTGTGATCTCATCTGTAGCAGGAATAATTTGCCCAGCTACTGCCAACTCATGGTCGATACGCATTCTCGTCATCATTATGGGCCAAATAACTGCCCCATTTGCATCATCAATCCCCAATCCTGCGGGTATGCGAGCAAGTGTCATTCCCTCATGATCAATATGTGTTGATCCAAACATCCAAGCTATGCTGTTGGCCTTATGTTCTATTGCTTGAGCCTTAAGTCTCTCAATGCTGGTTGGCCGACAGACCAGCATCGCAAGTCTGAAAACCATATCAAACATATCTCTTCCGACTACCCGACTCTTGGCTTGATGGACAATCTCACTAATATCTTGAGGGGGAGACTGAAGGATAGACATCTGGTGACGGGATTCGATTTGGTAATCACGCATTTCTTCATACAGCGCAAGACGTTCTATTCGGGTTCCTGGAATATTAGCCAGTGCTTCAATAGCATTCTGCATGCAGGCTGCCGAAATCATACCGCCATCTTGGAATTTTGACTCTTCCAGATGTGTATCGGCAAGAAGCCGCCAGAATTCAAACTGTGTATCTCTGTCACAGCACCTATTCGCAATCGTGATTGCGGTTTTACAGGCATCGACGGCAAATGAAAATAATTTTTGAGCCAGATAGTTTTTTGTCAGAAACAGGAGTTCCTGGGCAATAAAAGATGGCTCACTCACTTTACAGTCGATATCGAGTTGCAGGAGTCGCAGCGGATAAGGTGAATCGCCTTGTTCTCTGGTACGTTCATACTCTGCTAGTAGATGTGCCGAAAGCTGATCAAATTCATCCCTGAAATCAGTATTCTTTCGAAAAAAACAACACAGCCTAAGCGCACGCTCTAGGCGTTCTAAAGCACTAACCCACGTCCCTTGCGATGTCATAATAGCTATACTGGACGCATAATAAGCACGGACTGCCAGCAAAGGAAAACGGATTCCACCAATTTTACGAACCCAAAGTGTATCAGCAATACGAGCTTGAAGTTCGGGTAGCTCTATCGTCGGGCAAAATTGAGAAAGTACCTCCAGCGACAACCCGTTAATGTCATCCGGAATTGCAGATCTACCTTGGCTGCTTTGAAAGCACGGACCAAATGGTACCTGTGGATTTTCGGGACGAAAGTGAAAACCGCAAATATGGGTTAGCAGTCTTATCTCCGCTCTTCCATCACCTAGGCTAGAAAGATACTTTGTGATATCAAAGCAGGTAACTGGCAGCTTACTCTGGATTAAGGGGGATAAATCAATAGTGTTAAGTTCGTCGAGGCTGATATTAATATCGTCCATGTCGTCACCTTGATGATTTGTTAATGCGGGGGCAACATTAATAAATGTACTTGAGACCGCAATTTGTCGATGGAGCCAACATTTATAACTATGTGCTTCTACCCTCTGAATTTTTACATGTGAATTGCTAGCTTGAATAGCTCTATCATTATATACGTGGCACTAAATTATGGCTGTTTTTCGCTCAAAGCGGACTAGAAGGTTAGCTTGTGTCGGACTTTGCGTATTAACAGAAGTGCTGGTGGTGACTAGTGGTTGTGCCCCATTTCCACAGAAAAAATCAGAGAAACTATACCCAATAGTTGTATTGAATCACTGACGAGACAGCCTCATATTCATCAGGACTGGTCTACGTCCAATACAGGAGGTTGTGGTGATGGTTCTCAAATGTGCGCTGGCTATTACGGCTGTAATGGCGATTTATTGTCTTGCTATTGTTCTTATGGATCGCCTTTCTGACTGATTTCATATTGGCGAGGTAACGGTAGTTAAGTAGAATGGCTGCGGGTGCTTGAGGCTATCTGTCTCAGGCATGAACACCAAAGGCAGATAGAGAAAAGCCCCAGTTAACATTACGCGTCCTGCAAGACGCTTAACATTAATCTGAGGCTCAATCTATGAACGGCAAATCTAGGTTAGCCTCTTACGTGCCGAAAGGCAAGGAGAAGCAGGCTATGAAGCAGCAAAAGGCGATGTTAATCGCCCTGATCGTCATCTGTTTAACCGTCATAGTGATGGCACTGGTAACGAGGAAAGACCTCTGCGAGGTACGAATCCGAATCGGCCAGACGGAGGTCGCTGTCTTCACAGCTTACGAACCTGAGGAGTAAGAGACCCGGCGAGGGAGAAATCCCTCGCCACCTCTGATGTGGCAGGCATCCTCAACGCACCCGCACTTAACCCGCTTCGGCGGGTTTTTGTTTTTATTTTCAACGCGTTTGAAGATCTGGACGGTGCCGGAATAGAATCAAAAATACTTAAGTAGCGCGCAGGGATAAGAGGGATGGTCCCTTAAAGGGGAGAGCTAATTATCCGGAAGGATTCTGATGATGAACATCGAAGAACTGCGTAAAATTTTTTGTGAAGATGGCCTCTATGCTGTGTGCGTTGAAAATGGAAATCTTGTTAGTCATTACCGCATTATGTGTTTGCGAAAGAATGGGGCTGCGTTAATTAATTTTGTGGATGGTCGAGTGACAGACGGATTTATCTTGCGCGAAGGTGAGTTTGTCACTTCATTACAGGCACTGAAAGAGATCGGAATAAAAGCAGGCTTTTCAGCTTTTGCAGAAGAATAAACTCATCTACAATCTTGCGCGGGGCTGAACTCCCGCTGAGTAACACCGTGCCACCGGAGAAAACCGATGGCACGCAACGTAAAATATTACAATTCTGATAATTCGCCCGTTCTTGCCTGCACGCACGAGCGGTATTCTCACGCATTCAAGTCTGAATGGTTCCAGCACCCTCCATGCACTGAAGAGCAGGCTGAATGGATAATTCAGTGTTACCGCAGGCGCGGATACGAGGTTAAGAAAGCTCTTAGTCTCGACTACCGTCACTGGATAATCTCAGTCAGATTGCCTTACTCCGAACGCCCACCGCGTCCGTCCCGTACATTCCAGCAACGCATCTGGAGGTAACGTGCGGGTATTACTTCGACCTGTTCTGGTACCGGAACTCGGGCTGGTGGTCGTTAAGCCGGGCCGTGAATCCATGCCGGTATTCCACAATACCCGGGTACTGGTGGAGCCGGAACCGAAAAGCATGCGTAATCTGCCGTCCGGGGTCGTTCCTGCCGTTCGCCAGCCGCTGGTGGAAGACAAAACATTGCTGCCGTTTTTCAGTAACGCACGGGTAATTCGTGCTGCTGGTGGTGCTGGTGCATTGTCTGACTGGCTGTTGCGCCATATTAAATCCTGCCAGTGGCCACACGGCGATTATCATCACAGCGAAACCGTTATTCACCGTTATGGTACCGGCGCAATGGTGTTGTGCTGGCACTGCGACAACCAGCTGCGTGACCAGACATCCGAATCACTCGAGCAACTTGCTCATCAAAATCTGTCAGCATGGATGATTGACGTCATCGGTCACGCAATAAGCGGTACGCAGGAGCGTGAATTATCTCTGGCTGAATTATCCTGGTGGGCGGTCCGCAATCAGGTGGCGGACGCGCTACCGGAAGCGGTATTACGTCGTTCGCTGGGGTTGCGTGCGGAAAAAATCCGCTCAATGTACCGTGAAAGCGACATCGTACCGGGAGAGCAGACCGCCACCAGCATACTGAAACAGCGCACAAAAAATCTTGCGCCGCTGCCTCACGCCCACCAGCAACAGAACCCACCACAGGAAAAGACAGTGGTCAGCATTGCCGTTGATCCTGAGTCTCCGGAATCTTTCATGAAACGACCTAAACGTCGCCGCTGGGTTAACGAGAAATACACACGCTGGGTGAAGACACAGCCGTGTGCGTGTTGTGGTAAGCCAGCCGACGATCCCCATCACCTGATTGGTCATGGTCAGGGCGGAATGGGGACAAAATCTCACGATATTTTCACGCTACCGCTGTGTCGGGAGCATCACAACGAGCTTCATGCGGATCCGCTGGCGTTCGAAGAAATGCATGGTTCTCAGGTTGATTTAATTTTTCGTTTTCTTGATCACGCCTTTGCAACTGGCGTGCTTGGGTAAAAGAGGTGACTGATGCTCATAGATTTGGTTTTACCTTACCCGCCGACGGTGAACACTTACTGGCGACGCCGTGGCAGCACATATTTTATCTCGGAGGAGGGAAAGCGTTATCGCCGGGCTGTGGCGCTTATTGTTCGCCAGCAGCGGCTGAAATTAAGCCTGTCCGGAAGGCTGGCGATAAAGGTGATTGCAGAGCCACCGGATAAGCGTCGTCGCGACCTGGACAATATCCTGAAAGCACCGCTGGATGCGCTGACGCATGCGGGAGTGTTAATGGACGATGAGCAGTTTGATGAAATCAATATCGTTCGTGGTCAGCCAGTATCTGGTGGACGTATGGGGGTGAAGATTTACCCCATAATGCATGAAGAGCAGGTCAAAAAATGAAACTGGAAGATTTACCGAAATACTACTCCCCAAAATCCCCTTGCCTGACCGATGCATCGGCCTCAACGTCAAAAGATGCGCTGAGTATCACTGATGTGATGGCCGCGCAGGGCATGACACAGAATCGAGCTGAGATGGGGTTTTCTGCGTTCCTGGGGAAAATGGGCATCAGTATGAATGACAGGGCGCGGGCAACAGAATTACTGGCAGATTATGCACTCAGTCGGTGCGATCGTGTGGCGGCGTTGAGAAAACTTCCGGCAGAAATAAAACCGGTAGTGATGCGCATTATGGCTTCGTACGCTTTTGAGGATTATGCCCGCAGCGCAGCGAGTAAAAAGCAGTGCCCTTGTTGCTATGGGGAAAAATTTATTGAAAGCGTAGTTTTTACAAACAAGGTCCAGTATCCGGATGGTAAGCCGCCGGTATGGGCAAAGTGTACGAAAGGTGTGTATCCGTCTTACTGGGAAGAATGGAAAAAAGTCAGGGAGGTGGTAAAAGTTGCCTGTCCGGAGTGTGGCGGAAAGGGTGAGGTTTCCACCGCCTGTAAGGATTGCCGTGGGCGTGGTGTCGCCATTCACCGTGAAGAGTCGGTAAAACGTGGTATGCCTGTTATCAGAGACTGCCAGCGTTGTGGTGGTCGTGGCTATGAAAGACTACCATCAACGGAGGCATTTAATGCTATATGCGAGGTGACAAACCAGATAACACGCGCGTCATGGGAAAAAACAGTTAAGAAATTCTATGATGCGCTGGTGACCCGGTTTGATATTGAAGAAGCATGGGCTGAGCGGCAGTTAAAAAAGGTAACTAGGTAACAAGGTTGATTTTTCCGGAATCTGTGGTAAATTCGTCATAATGATGGGCTTTTTATGCCTGACGTTAGAAGAGTTTCTACAACCCGCCGCCGAGCGGGTTTTTTATTGCGGAATTAATTACGGACCGTTATTATTCTGCTCCCGGCCCTTTAGCTCAGTGGTGAGAGCGAGCGACTCATAATCGCCAGGTCGCTGGTTCAAATCCAGCAAGGGCCACCATCACAAACCGCCATTAGCTTATCAGGAAGAGCAGACGACACGATAACAGGGTTGTTGGTGCGGGGGCGGGTCCCCGATGGCGGTCCATTATCGGTATTCAGCGTTGTTAGCTCAGCCGGACAGAGCAATTGCCTTCTAAGCAATCGGTCACTGGTTCGAATCCAGTACAGCGCGCCATATTCATTCTTCCAGATTCCTTCCGGCAGAGCCTTATACTGGAATATACCTGGCTCAGGATATTGTTGAAAACATAATATGTTTGTCAAAAATAAAAGTTCTGTTAAGTATTGATTGAGTGTTTGTTATACGGTCTAATGGTTTTTTCAGCATTAAATATTTATCATTCATATGGTGTGGGTAGAGTGAATATTGATGAGGCGTCGGGGTGTTTCATCCTTAGGCAGCGTATTGATATAGTCAATGCAGCACGAGCAAAGGCCTTCAGCCGTTTGACAGTTTTGTTCTGTGCTCCTGATCGTCTTTCGGGAAGAGACGTTATTATTCTGAATAGTGATGCTATACAGAGGGTTTGCGATGAGTTCATGGTTGCTAATTCAGAATTATTTGCTCTTGTTCAGGAGTACAACAGAATAGCCAGGACCTGTGGTATGGATGAACTTCGGATTACTCATCTGGGGTAGATACATATCTGGATTATCACCTGTTACGGTAAAAAGTGATTGCTTACTGTTTTTGTGAATGGCATTGCAGCAGCCGGATAATGTCAGTGCTGGCTGACGGTGTGCTGGTGGCGGGTGTGGTGGTTGTTGCTTTCCCGTTGCTGAAAAAGAAAACGCCAGACTGTTAGCCGGGTATCAGTTAGCGGGAGAAATTTTTAAATACTTCACAATTCAGGCGGTTGACTGTTCTCTGGTTTGCGGGGAGTTTGTTAAAAGAAACTGGCATGGTGAATCCCCCTGTGCGGAGGGGCAATCAGCGAGTAGGTATATGGGATAATCGCGGATTCAGGTGCTGGTACTGAATTCACCGGGAGGCACCCGGCACCATGCACTTCAATAGATTCTCTCCACATTATGGATATTCTTTCAGAATATCCCACGCAGACTTTGTGTAAATGTTAACAAATGTGCGTTTTATTTGATCTGATTCGCTGTTTGAGCGTCCAAAACAACGGTATATATAATCCTTTACTATATGACATATGTGAGGAAAAATGGGTTTTCGTAGCGCATCAATTCTTACGTTGATTATTAGTGGGATTATTATCGGGTGCACTGATGCTGTATCGACAAATTATCATGACCGTACATCATATTACTCCGATAAAGCAATAGAGACACAGTATGTGAGTTCATCTGAACGTACTTCTGATGTTAGTGAGGATATCCGTCTGTATGCCCATCAAATCAAGAGCGCCATCGAAAAACAGTTCGGGGATGCGAGTAAGTATTCAGGAAAAGAGTGTACACTGAGAATGCATATGGCCCCGAATGGCCTTCTACTGGAGGTTAAAAGAGAAAGTGGAGACCTCGATTTATGTCGTGAAGCGATGAATGCGATAAAGAATGCTGATATACCTGCCCCCCCTTCGCCGGAAGTATATAAAGTATTTCAAAATGGGGTGCTGGATTTTAAACCCTGATATTTATTGTTTTGTAATAAACGGTTTCGGCTTAGGTTTGTTCTGACACAACTACGGCACTGAGCTAAATTTAGCGGATAGTCAGCTCTGAGCCAGTGGCGGACGTAACAACTACTATTGCTGAGATTTTAATGGATTGAGGAGCAAGAAGTGGGATTAAAGAAAATCGTTATGTTGACTTTTTGGGTCGGTTTTGTTGCGGGATGCACACCTTTACACCCTTCAGATTGCCACAAAACTACTGCTACAGGTAGTTGCAGTTCAGGACGCTGGGATGATCAGGATGAATGGGGGGCGCAAGCGCGGGGAATCAGAGCTGCAATTAATGCCAAACTTGATGAGCCGCATAACTGGAAAGGGAAAAAATGCAGGTTGCATATGGAATTCTCTCAGGATGGCACGGCGTTAAAAATATCTACCAGTAACGGTGATAAAGCCTATTGCGAAGCGATAAAGTCCGCAGCTCATAAAGCCAAATTTCCGGCCTTCAACAATCCGGAAGTCTACAGAGATTTTCAGAAATCTGGCTTTGACATGCGAGGTTAGCTCTTCAATTACTATATCTCATTCATAGCAAACTGACAGATTTGATGATGTTCTATATACGAAACCTGTGATGTCAAGTCTGAGCTAATACAAATAAACATAATATCAGAGAAATACATTTTATTAGCTCGCTACGGCGAGCTTTTTATATTGCATCGTCTCCAGCATATATATCAATTAAGGCTCTGATTGATGTGTCTGGAAGCCTACACATAATAACTATGCCATCCGTTCCGTGCGGAGGTGAGGCTATGAAATCCATGGACAAAATTTCAACAGGCATTGCCTACGGCACCTCCGCAGGCAGTGCTGGCTACTGGTTTTTACAGCTGCTCGATAAAGTCACGCCCTCACAGTGGGCAGCAATAGGTGTGCTGGGTAGCCTGGTATTTGGCCTGCTGACGTACCTGACAAATCTTTATTTCAAGATTAAAGAAGATAGGCGTAAGGCTGCGAGAGGAGAGTAATCCAATGACTCAAGACTATGAACTGGTTGTGAAAGGAGTCCGTAATTTTGAGAATAAAGTTACGGTAACTGTAGCCTTACAGGACAAAGAACGCTTTGACGGTGAAATTTTTGGCCTGGATGTCGCCATGGACCGTGTTGAAGGAGCTGCGCTGGAGTTTTATGAGGCAGCAGCCAGAATGAGCGTCCGGCAAGTCTTCCTGGAAGTAGCAGAAAAATTGTCAGAAAAAGTTGAGTCTTATCTGCAGCATCAGTACTCCTTTAAGATTGAAAATCCTGCCAATAAGCACGAGCGTCCTCATCATAAATATCTATGAACACAAAAATCAGATACGGCCTGTCGGCTGCCGTTCTGGCGCTGATTGGTGCTGGCGCATCTGCTCCTCAGATACTTGACCAGTTTCTGGACGAAAAAGAAGGTAACCACACAATGGCGTACCGCGATGGTTCTGGCATATGGACCATCTGTCGGGGTGCCACAGTGGTGGATGGAAAAAACGTTTTTCCCAATATGAAACTGTCGAAGGAAAAATGCGACCAGGTCAACGCCATTGAGCGTGATAAGGCGCTGGCATGGGTGGAGCGCAATATAAAAGTTCCACTGACCGAGCCACAGAAAGCCGGTATCGCGTCATTCTGTCCCTATAACATTGGCCCTGGTAAGTGTTTTCCGTCGACGTTTTATAAGCGGCTTAATGCCGGTGATCGTAAAGGCGCATGCGAGGCGATTCGCTGGTGGATAAAGGACGGTGGACGTGATTGCCGCATTCGTTCAAATAATTGTTACGGTCAGGTTATTCGTCGTGACCAGGAGAGTGCATTAACCTGCTGGGGGATAGAACAGTGAATCAGATATTCACGGTGATTTTGCTCGTGTTGGTAGGATTTGTCGTAGGTAATGTCTGGAGCGACAGAGGATGGCAAAAAAAATGGGCGGAGCGTGATGCTGCCGAATTATCTCAAGAGGTAAATGTCCAATTTGCTGCTCGAATAATTGAACAGGGGCGAAGTATATCCCGTGATGAGGCTGTTAAAGATGCACAACAGAAAGCCGCTGAAATTTCTGCCAGGGCTGCTGATCTGTCTGATAGTGTTAACCAGCTGCGTGCCGAAGCAACAAAATATGCCATACGCCTTGACGCAGCGCAGCATACCGCAAATCTTGCCGCTGCCGTCAGAGGCAAAACAACCAAAGCCGCCGAAGGAATGCTCACCAACATGCTCGGAGATATTGCAGCAGAAGCTCAGCTTTATGCTGAAATTGCTGACAAACGCTACATCGCAGGAGTGACTTGTCAACGGATTTATGAATCTTTAAGAGATAAAAAATATCAGATGTAGATTAATATTAAATCGGATTATTTTTAGCGCTGAATGTGAAATTTAAATAAAAAGGACTCTTCCATGAGTCAAAATCCTTGAAATCTTAAGGGTAAGATAAAAGGTCATTAGACAGAATGACACGTTTTATTAATAAATAAAGCTATTGTTTCATTCGTGTGTTTTTCTTTACAAAAGTAATCCTTGCTATGGTTGGTTAATCATGCGTTAATGGTGTTCTGGTTTGTTACAAAATTATCTGAAGCAGTCATTGTTATAATTTTATTATTTGTACCTCTTGAGATTTCCTTGTTGGTTTTTCTCTCTGATATTTTTTTTCGGACCATTCTGCCCAAGGGCTAACTTCTTCAAAAGGTAATAATGATGTCTAACAAAATGACTGGTTTAGTGAAATGGTTTAACCCTGAAAAAGGTTTTGGTTTCATCACGCCGAAAGATGGTAGCAAAGATGTGTTTGTGCATTTCTCAGCTATTCAGAGCAACGATTTCAAAACGTTAACTGAGAATCAGGAAGTCGAATTTGGTATTGAGAACGGACCTAAAGGCCCTGCAGCTGTTCATGTAGTGGCACTTTGAGGTAGAAAATATTACAAACCATATTCACTTTAGATGCCCGTGTTGCCATGGTTCTCAGTATAGAACATCATCTTTTGATGTTTCTGACAGAAATCCTTTCGGGGCAAAATGTATCTTTTGTAAATCAATGATGATTACATTTGATAATATTTCACAATACTTAAATGTTAGCCATCTGTCGTTAGATTTAAGAAAGTGAAAATGAAGGCTCCTTCGGGAGCTTTTTTGCTTAGTGTCTAGTCGATGGATACTCACATATTACGGTAACATTATGAAAAAAATAATAGTTTTTTTTAACTCTGAACCAGCAATGGTAGTGCCAGTGATGACCGGAGTTAACACCATCATGCGTGAATATCCAAATGGCGAAACAACACACCTCACTGTAATGGCTGCAGGGTTTCCATCTCTGACCGGAGATCATAAAGTCATTTATGTAGCAGCGGATCGACATGTAACTTCAGAAGAAATTCTGGAAGCAGCAATGAGACTCTTGAATTGATTTGATTCTAATGCATTGATAATAAATGATAATCATCTTTATCTGTTTGTGTGAAATTTAGACCGTCGTATGTTGATTATTGCGATGTTTCATCTTATCTTTTATACGTTTGCTCCATATAATTGACACTACTGTGTACCAGGACAGTCATAACAGACTAAAAGAGGAAATGATGAACATTGAAGAGTTAAAAACAAAAACAGAAGCAGATATTTCTGAATATATAACAAAAAAAATCATTGAGCTTAAGAAAAAGACCGGGAAAGAAGTTACCAGTATCCAGTTTACTGCACGGGAAAAAATGACTGGTCTTGAAAGCTATGATATCAAGATTGATTTAATCTAGCATGTTTATAGTATTAGCATCAATTTCTCATCAGATGCTATTCAACAATACAAATTACCCATAAACCTCGTTTTTACGGGGTTTTGTTATATTTAAACATTACCGAATAGATATAAATCTCGATTGTCGATGGTATTGGTTGTGTGACAATACCTAGTCTTTCCGGTATGCCTGAAGAGAATACAAACGACAGATTATGTAAGGGAAACGCGCTGAAACTTTCACTCTTTCATGCTGAGTGATTTGACGTTATATTTTTAGCCGCAAGTGAAGAGCAAACGAATGGAGCGACAAAATGCATAAAGATCAATACACTGATGCCCCCTCCCAGGAGCAGGTTCGTGTAAAAACTATGCTTAATAGCACCATTTCGATGGGTTACCCGGATGTTGTAATTGCATGTATAGAACATCAAGTATCTCTGGAAGCATTCAGGGCAATTGAGGCCGCGTTAGTAAAGCACGATAAGAATACGAAGGATTATTCCCTGGTGGTTGACTGATCACCATAACTGCTAACCATTCTGACCATTTCACAAGTGACAGAGTCAATATCGTATTCTGTCACTGTAAGGCTAATACAGTACTGCAATTCAACTACAGCAATGCCTCGTATTTAGGTGAATTTACAATATCGTCCAGTTCGGATGCCGGCTGCATTTCTGAAGATAAGGCATTTCGGTTCGCGTATTTTCCCCTCATGCTCGTCAGTCCTGCGCGTAGTAAGAAACAGGACACTCACACTAATTTGTGTGGGCATGCTGTGATGTCCTTCTGAATTATCCCCATGCCATTATGTAACGCTCTGTTTCAGATGCTCGTCACGGTTGTCAGGCTGTCGGGTCCTCCCAGTGGGGGTCCCTGCCACGGGGCGAGAGCGTCGCGGAAAAAGGCTAGTTTTTGAAATTTCATTCGTCATCACCACTACTGTAATGTATTGATATTACAGTGGTTTTATTTTTGTGGTGTCGATTTTGATTGTTTTTTGTTCATCACTAACACCGTTTGCCTAAAGTTGTT
>OATH01000636.1_pt1 | contig 21975 bp, 24 predicted proteins | sample 1494971 | NCBI WGS metagenome assembly OATH01 (sample SAMEA2579949, study PRJEB22360) | human gut metagenome
TATAATGGAAAAGTGATGATTTGGATACTAATTATTTTTTATGCGGTTGCCCTGTGACTTATATAGCGTCGAATTGTAAGATATATTCCTTGTAAAATTAACCAAAAGAACAACAGATTTATTGATAATGCTTTTTTAATTACTTCTCCAAAATAAATGATGACAGCCGCACTTGTCAGTATCATCAGTAGGGTAATAACATCCCAACAGTTTTTCTTATATAATTCTATAACCTTTATTTCTATCAGTATTGCCAGTATCCCTGTCCCTGCCACACATATTCCAACAACCAATATCATCAATAACCAATATATGATTCCGGCTATAATCTCATTTGGAATTTTTGTGCTGATTTGTGCCACAGATTGCCCGGCATCAATCGTCCAACCGATAAAAGTTTGTATGAATGATGCTGCATCATGGAAGAATGATTTGCAATCGGAAAGGAACACATCTGACTGTACTGCCTGAAAAAGAGTGGTTGTCAGCGAATACCATGCAAGAAGGAACAAGGTTGTTTGGAACATTACCGTTTTTGCTTTATATTGTCCTGCAAGTTGCTCTTTTTGTGTTTCGTATCTTGCTTTTGCATTCTGATAGGCTGTCCGGTCACAGGCTTCGCATTTTTTATAGAGTACCGGCTTTTCTACCGGTATCTCTACGATTTTCTGATGTGTCCGGGCATAATCCCGTTGTTGTGTTAAGCATCGTATTTTATCTTGACATTCCTCTATCGTGACGTTTGCGCTTCGCAGCTTCTCTTTCTCGCTCCGCAATGCTCTGTCTGCCAGCTTCAAGTCGTTCTTTAATGCTTGAATATTCCCGGCTCTGTTCTCTTTGTTTAATTTCTCGTTCAAGGTCAGAGATTCGTTGAGCTGCGTCTTCAGTTCCACGATAAGCTGGTCTTTCTGTTCCAACTCTTCTTGTATCTCCTCGGTCAAGAGCAGAAGTTCTTCCAACTGTTCGGCGTTCTTTAATTCTCTGGATTCGTTCATCTATATCACGTCCTTTCTCTACCTGCTGTTCCAGTTCAGCAATTCGGTGTTCTGTTTCAGTAATAAACTGTTTTCGCTGTTCAGCTTCTGTGCCAATATCTGCCATTGCTGATTTTCGTTTTCCAAAAGTTCTATCTTCGTTTTCTGTTCTTCCATCTTGGAAAGTAGTTCCTCGGTATTTGGCAAAATGTTGAGCAGCTCGGATAACTCGCTGTTTAATTTTTGCAATTTCTGATTCTGTTCCTGCATAAGAGAGAGTTGGGTGTCCCGGTTCTGCATTTCCAGAAGCATTTCTGCCATTAAGGTCTGCTGTTCTTCGATTTGCCCAATCATGGACTCCATTAAGGGTATAATTTCCCGGCTTTCTTCTAATGTCATTTAATCGCTCCTTCCATAATGATAATGCACCTGATACTTTCCCAAAGGTGTCCAGTATCTTTTGCAATAACGTGTTTTGTTGTTTTATGATTTGATTTTCCGCTACTTTCCACGAACCTTTTATTTCCTGCCCGGCAAGAAACTTTTGTTCAATCTTTCTTGCGTCAGCACCTTCATGGATGGTAGGAATCTGGAGTTTTCCCTGCTTTTCGTAAGAACGGTGATCGACCTGATTATGCAAAGGCAGATGTTCATTACACACCTTTGCCCACTCGCTCCGCCACAGTTCACAGTTTTTTGGATTGTTCCATCCCGTAGCATCGGTCAGTACCCGTTTCCATTGCAGGCGGTTTCTTGCACCAATCTTCTGGATTCCGTTTTCATCTAATACAGGGATACGGATTCCATGACGGTCAGGGTTTTTCTTATCCTGCCACCAGTTCGGATGGGATTCATCAATCACGATATTTCCGCTTTTATCTCTGACAAAATCCCAATCTTTGACTTCTTTCTTCCCCCAAGAATGATCCGGGTTAAAAGGGCGCATTGTCAGAAGCAGATGGACATGAGGATTGCCATCCCCTTTGTCGTGGATACTCCAATCAGCACACATTCCCTTATCCACAAATGTTTTTTTGATATAGTCGGCTGTATATTGAATCTGTTCCTGTCTGCTCCATTCTTTGGGGAGGGCAAATTCAAATGACCTGCCAAGTTGGGCATCTGCACTTTTTTCAATCTTCAATACCTCATTCCATAACCGTTGTTTCTGAAATGTGATTTTAAATTTTTCTAAAGCAGCTTCTTTATCTTCTGACCTTTTGTATCGGACAGATTTTTGAAAGCGTTTTATATTTTCTTCTGGTACTATCTGCCATTCAGGAGGTGCGTTTTCGCACATCATCAGACTGGTGTAGACCACTTCTTTTTTAGAAGTGTAATAACTGATTCGCCCGGTTTCCTCGTTTTTCATCACATCCCCATTGAGATATGCGGAAGCGGAGATAACAGATTTCCCTTTACTTCGTCCGACTATTTTGATTGTGTAATGAAAAATCGCCATGTCTGGATTCCCCCTTTCTGCACATCCGGCATAGATTTCCGGCAACATTGCTTTCAGTTTTAGAAAAAGCAGTATTGCCGGAACGCCCTCTGCGTAAGAGTGCCCTGCGCATAGCAGCCTGCATGGAATGCGCCCCTCTGGCGAAGAGTGCCTCCTGCGGCATGAGCAGGTCTGGCTGAAAGCCCCGCCGACGGAACGAGCCCGGCAAGCGTGAGCGAAGACCGGTTGCCACTTGTGGCAAACTTATTGGGACGACCTCTGGTTGTCCATAAGTGCGCCCTTCATGAAAAAGCAATGAAGGGAATGAAAAACTCATCCCCCCCCGCCATTACACTTCCTCCATATCGGTATGTGTTTCTTTCTGCATTGCCTTTGAAAAAAATTTCCCATTGGCTTCCTGCTTTTTCAGAAAACCAATCAGCTTTGGGATGTCCTCTTCCTCGATAGGCGCACCGAGAACGGATTCCACCGCACCGCCAACCTGACAGAGCCTATGGGTTCGTTTTTTACTTTCTTCGGCTTTCTTTCGTTTCAGAAGTTCTTTCTTCTGTGCTGCATATCGTTTTGCTTTTTCAAGGCTTTCCTGTTCCTTCTTTTCCATTTCAAGCATTCGTTCTTCATAACTTTTTGTTGATTTTGCCATGATTACATTCCCCTTTCTTTTACAAACATAAGTTCTCGGTTGCGTATCAGAAGAAGCACATGGTATAATCTTCTTGCGTGTAGGTATATCATGGCTTCGGTCTGATAGAACCTTTGGCGGTTTCTTTGGAAGCCGCCTTTTTAATTTGCCGCAGTTCTTGTTACGGCTTTTACATTTCCTCTATCCCTCAAATCACGACCTTCATTCGCTTCCATAAACATTTCCAGAATATCGGTTTTAATCAGGACTTTGCGACCAACCTTTAATACTGGAAGTTTCTTCCATTCTACAAGCTGTCTTAAGGTGTTTCTGCCGATTCCCGTATAGTCAGCAGCTTCTTCGATGGATAATGCAATTTTTCTTTGCGTCATATAATCAACTCCTTATAAATTGCATTATGCAATTCTTGTGATGTAAGTATATCCTTTTCATATCTTTTTGTCAAGCGTTACGAAATATTAAAAATAATTTTTAAGTTGCATATTGCAATTGCAGAAAAACAATGCTATAATTCATACATACCGAAAAAGGAGGCAGTCAGCATGAAAGATAAAGAACTACGCAAGCTGATAGGCAGCAGAGTAAAACAGCGCCGTCTGGAATTGAATCTGACACAGCCTTATGTCGCAGAAAAGATGGGTGTTACCGCTTCTACAATCCTGCGTTATGAGAATGGTTCGATTGACAATACGAAAAAAATGGTGCTGGAAGGTCTTTCGGAAGCACTCCATGTATCTGTGGAATGGCTCAAAGGGGAAACAGATGAATATGAAACCGACATTACGGATAAGAGAGAGTTACAGATTCGTGATGCGATGGGAGATATTCTGGAACAGTTACCGCTTGCCCTTACCAAAGAAGAAGATGCTTTTTCAAAAGATTTATTACTGCTGATGTTAAAACAATATGGTCTGTTTTTGGATTCCTTCCAGTTCGCCTGCAAAAACTTCAAGGGGAATGCTGGTCAGACGGATATTGCCAAAACAATAGGGTTTGAATCGAATGAGGAATATAATGAGATTATGTTCTTAAGGGAAATCACTCACACCATCAATGCTTTTAATGAGATGGCAGACGTTGTAAGGCTCTATTCCAAGAAACCAAAAACAGCAGAACAAAGGCTTGCAAATCTTTTATCAGAAGTCTTATACGAAGATTCCGAATCGGTATAGTAAGACAACCGGAGTTATGATATACTTACACGCACGAAGCATTTCATCAGTTCCGATTGTCTAATATCGAAAGGAGACATACGATTATGGCAAAAGGATCTGTAAGAAAAAAAGGAAAGAAATGGTACTACCGCTTCTATGTAGAGGACGCAAGCGGCAATCTTGTTCAGAAAGAATGCGTTGGAACAGAAAGCAAAAGTGAAACTGAAAAGCTGCTCCGTCAGGCAATGGATGATTATGAGAAAAAGAAATTTGTTGCCAAAGCGGAAAATCTCACAGTCGGACAGCTTTTGGATGTGTGGGCAGAGGAGGAATTAAAAACAGGTACGCTCAGCAATGGTACGGTGGAGAATTACCTCGGAACAATCCGAAATATCAAGAAACACCCATTGGCAGAACGGAAACTGAAAAATGTAACCTCTGAACATTTGCAATCCTTCTTCGATTTGCTTTCCTTCGGGGGAGTTCATCCCGACGGAAAAGAGAGAAAGGGTTACAGCAAAGATTATATCCATTCTTTTTCCGCAGTCATGCAGCAGTCCTTCCGTTTTGCAGTATTTCCAAAGCAGTATATTACGTTCAATCCCATGCAGTATATTAAACTGCGGTATCAGACGGATGAAGTGGATTTGTTTTCCGATGAGGATATGGACGGAAATGTCCAACCAATTTCACGAGAAGATTATGAAAGATTGCTTGCTTATCTGCAAAAAAAGAACCCAGCCGCAATACTTCCAATCCAGATAGCCTATTATGCCGGGCTTCGTATTGGAGAAGCCTGCGGTTTGGCATGGCAGGACGTAAATCTGGAAGAACAATGCCTTACCATAAGACGCAGCATCCGATATGATGGCTCAAAGCGCAAATATATCATCGGACCAACCAAGCGGAAAAAAGTAAGGGTTGTTGATTTTGGAGATACACTGGTAGAGATTTTCCGTAATGCCCGGAAAGAGCAGTTAAAAAATCGAATGCAGTACGGAGAACTTTATCACACGAACTACTACAAAGAGGTCAAAGAGAAAAACAGAGTGTACTACGAATATTATTGTTTAGACAGAACAGAGGAAGTCCCGACAGATTATAAAGAAATTTCTTTCGTCTGTTTAAGACCGGATGGTTGTTTGGAACTTCCAACTACTTTGGGGACTGTTTGCAGAAAGGTGGCAAAAACATTAGAGGGATTTGAAGGCTTTCATTTCCACCAGTTACGTCACACCTATACAAGCAACCTTTTAGCAAATGGAGCTGCCCCAAAAGATGTGCAGGAATTGTTGGGACACTCAGATGTCAGTACCACAATGAACGTCTATGCTCACTCCACAAGAGATGCGAAACGAAAATCAGTTCGGCTTCTTGATAAAGTGGTGGGCAATGACTAAAAAATTTCCCTTATTTCCCTTGTGATTATCTCATAAGGGCAAAAATAAGGGAAACTACATATCATTTCACTAATGGACAGGCGGGAAAGCCTATAAAATGGGGAAAGTTAGAGGAATAATTATATAAATTCTAGTTTGTTTAACAACTTCATATTCACATTTTTAGCGGTTAGTCATATAAGATTGACCGCTTTTTCTATACCTAAATTTAAGATTGGAGTGATTGCATGAAAGATATTTTTACGGATATGCAGGCGAAAATCGGCTGTCTGTATATCTCTGATTTACCCTATCACAAGCGTGTGGTGTGGCATGAAATGAAGCGATTACCGCTTGCCGACTATGACACAAAACAGCTTGAAGATTTTTCAAGATATGTGTTCGGCATGAGCTGGCAGACATTACAGGCTGTCATGGAACAGCAGAAAGGACGTGAGGAACTATGCAGAAAGCAAGGGTACAGGTGGAAACGCAAGAACCGATAGACGGAGAAATCCGTGCCTACTGGTTCACGTTGCCGATAGATACTGAACTGTTTGAGGAAGTGCTGGGAATAGACGCAGAAAGTGATAACTACTATATCACGGACAAGGAGCTTCCCTTTGCTGATGAAGTACGGGAAGATACAACGGTATTGGAACTCAATGACCTGTACGAAATGTATCAGCGACTTCCAGACGGCATACGGGAAGAATACAAGGCTTTTCTTGGCTACTATGAAAATCTGGAAGAACTCTACAATTACAGAAATTCGATACTTTCCTATCCAGACTGCAAAAGCATGATTGATGTTGCAAAGCAAAAGGCACAAAGCGACCCAATCTTTCAGCAGTTGTGCGAGGAATGTCGGGAATACTACTTCGATTATGAAGCCTATGCTACTTTCCTAGAAGAATACGGACGTTTCATACAGACGGAACACGGTATCTTTGAGATACCAGAGTAAGAAAAGAGGTGGTGCTTATGGCTTATGAGGATATGGCGGTCTATATCGCCAATCTTGGAAAATATAACGAGGGCGAGCTTGTCGGAGCTTGGTTTACGTTCCCTATCGACGAGGACGACGTGGCAGAACGTATCGGACTGAACAAATATTATGAGGAATACGCAATCCATGATACCGACAACTTTCCTATGGAAATCAGCGAATACATTTCCATTAAGGAACTGAACAATATCTATGAAATGGTACAAGAACTTCCAGAGTATATCGCAGAAGCACTTGACGAGTTTATCTCACACTATGGAAGTTTAGAGGAAGTCGCAGAACATAAAGACGAGGTTTACTATTACCCCGACTGCGACGACATGACCGACGTTGCCTACTATTACATAGACGAATTGCAGGCATTAGGCGATATTCCCCCTAGCTTGCAGAACTATATCGACTATGAAGCCTACGGGCGTGATTTGGATATGGGCGGTTGTTTCATTCAGACAAGCAGAGGAATGTGTGAGATACCATACTAGAGCTGGAAGATCAGCGACGGACACGTTGCTTCTGACAGCTCATTTCCATTTACAGGGACAGTAAAAAGCTGTCCCTTTTTCAATTTAACGAAAGGAGCTGAAAGCATGAAAAAGATTAAATCCTATACGGGTATCTGGAACGTGGAAAAGGTGCTTTATGCAATCAATGATTTCAACCTGCCTTTTCCCGTTACCTTTACTCAGATAAGCTGGTTTGTGATAACCGAGTTCATCATCATTTTGTTTGGGGATATACCCCCACTTTCTATGATTGAGGGAGCTTTCCTAAAATACTTCGGTATTCCCGTTGCCCTCACTTGGTTTATGAGCCAGAAAACTTTTGACGGAAAGAAGCCGTACAGCTTTTTGAAATCGCAGATAACCTATATCTTGCGACCAAAAGTAACCTTTGCAGGAAAAGCCGTGAAACTGCAAAGGCAAGTGTTACAGGAAACTATCACGGCAGTAAGGAGCGTGAACCATGTACCCGATTAAATATATCGACAATAATCTTGTCTGGAACAAGGACAATGAGGTATTCGCCTACTATGAGCTGATACCGTACAACTATTCTTTCCTATCCGCAGAGCAGAAATTTATCGTCCATGACAATTTTCGACAGCTCATTGCACAGAGTCGTGAGGGAAAAATCCATGCGTTACAGATAGCAACGGAAAGCTCCATAAGGAGCATACAGGAACAGTCAAAGAAGCTGGTAACAGGAAAACTAAAGGAAGTCGCCTATCAGAAGATAGACGAGCAGACGGAAGCGTTGGTAAGCATGATTGGGGACAATCAAGTGGACTACCGCTTTTTTCTTGGCTTCAAGCTGGTAGTAACAGACGAACCGTTGAACTTAAAGAGCGTCAAGAAATCTGCTTTTCTCACATTCAAGGAGTTTCTCCATGAAGTCAATCACACGCTGATGAATGATTTTGTTTCCATGTCAAATGATGAAATCAACCGCTACATGAAAATGGAGAAACTGCTGGAAAACAAAATTTCCCGACGCTTCAAGGTGCGACGACTGGACAGAAACGACTTCGGCTATCTCATAGAACACCTTTACGGTGTGAATGGGATTGCCTATGAAGATTACGAATACCAGCTACCGAAAAGAAAGCTGAAAAAGGAAACCTTGCTAAAATACTACGACCTTATCCGTCCGACAAGGTGCTTGATTGAGGAAAGCCAGCGATACATAAGGCTGGAACATGAGGACATGGAAAGCTATGTGTCCTACTTTACAATCAATGCCATTGTCGGGGAGCTGGATTTTCCGTCCAGCGAGATTTTCTACTTCCAGCAACAGCAGTTTACCTTTCCCGTCGATACCTCAATGAATGTGGAAATCGTAGGAAACAAGAAAGCATTGACTACGGTACGCAACAAGAAAAAGGAACTGAAGGACCTCGACAATCACGCCTACCATGCAGGAAGCGAAACGACTTCCAATGTTGTGGACGCTTTGGACAGCGTGGACGAGCTGGAAGCTGACCTCGACCAGAGCAAGGAAAGTATGTATAAGCTGTCCTATGTTATCCGTGTATCTGCACCCGATCTTGACGAGCTGAAACGCCGTTGTGATGAAGTCAAGGACTTTTACGACGATTTGAACGTCAAGCTGGTACGTCCTGCCGGGGATATGCTGGGACTGCATGGAGAATTTCTGCCAGCAAGCAAAAGATATATCAATGACTATGTGCAGTATGTAAAATCCGACTTCTTGGCTGGGCTTGGATTTGGAGCGACCCAGCAGTTAGGAGAAAATACAGGTATCTATATCGGGTATTCCGTAGATACAGGAAGAAACGTGTACTTACAACCCTCTCTTGCCAGTCAAGGTGTGAAAGGGACTGTTACCAACGCTTTAGCTTCTGCCTTTGTGGGTTCGCTCGGCGGTGGAAAGTCATTCTGCAACAACCTGCTTGTCTACTATTCCGTACTGTTTGGCGGTCAAGCGGTCATTTTAGACCCAAAATCCGAGCGTGGAAACTGGAAAGAAACATTGCCAGAAATCGCACATGAAATCAATATCGTAAACCTTACCAGCGACAGGGACAATGCAGGACTGCTTGACCCGTTCGTGATTATGAAAGACGTTAAGGACGCTGAAAGTCTGGCGATTGATGTGCTTACCTTTTTGACTGGCATTTCCTCTAGGGACGGAGAAAAATTCCCCGTACTTAGAAAGGCAATCCGTACCGTGGCACAGAGCGACAAGCGAGGACTTCTGCTTGTCATTGAGGAACTGCGAAAAGAAGATACCCTGCTTTCAAAAAACATAGCGGAGCATATCGACAGCTTTACGGACTATGACTTTGCACATCTGCTGTTCTCGGACGGCAATGTAAGAAACGCAATCAGCCTTGATAATCAGCTCAATATCATACAGGTAGCAGATTTGGTATTACCAGACAAGGACACCACCTTTGAGGAATACACGACCATTGAATTATTATCGGTATCTATGCTGATTGTCATTTCTACCTTTGCACTCGACTTCATTCACAGCGACAGGAGCATTTTCAAGATTGTGGATTTGGACGAAGCGTGGGCGTTCCTCAATGTGGCACAGGGAGAAACCTTATCCAACAAACTGGTAAGGGCTGGACGAGCTATGCAGGCTGGCGTGTACTTCGTTACCCAATCTTCTGGGGACGTATCAAAAGAAAGTCTGAAAAACAATATCGGATTGAAGTTTGCCTTTCGTAGCACAGATATAAACGAGATAAAACAGACATTAGAATTTTTCGGTATCGACCCAGAGGACGAGAACAACCAGAAACGGCTTCGTGATTTGGAGAACGGACAATGCTTGTTGCAGGACTTATACGGGCGTGCCGGCGTGGTGCAGATACACCCTGTCTTTGAAGAACTGCTTCATGCTTTCGATACCAGACCGCCCGTGAGAAATGAGGTGGAGTGATGAAAGAAAGGATAAAAGGTGCGTTCACAAAGAAAAAGATACTTCACTTTCTGAAAGTTGCTGTGCTGGCAATGGTTATCGGGATTGCACTTCTATCTTTGCTTGGTACAGTAGCTCATGCTTCGGGGCTGGTGGACGATACCATAAATACGGACAACCTCTATTCTAAATATCCGCTGTCAAACTACCAGTTAGATTTTTACGTTGACAATAGCTGGGGCTGGCTTCCGTGGAACTGGCTGGACGGTATCGGGAAATCCGTACAGTATGGGCTTTACTGCATTACCAATTTTATCTGGACTATCAGCTTGTATTTAAGCAATGCCACAGGCTATGTGGTACAGCAGGCATACAAGCTGGATTTTATAAACGATATGGCAGACAGTATTGGACAGTCCATACAGACCCTTGCAGGAGTAAATGAACATGGCTTTTCTACGACGGGATTTTATGTCGGCTCTCTGCTTCTCATTATCCTTGTAGTCGGTATCTATGTCGCCTATACGGGACTGATAAAAAGAGAAACCAGCAAGGCACTTCATGCCGTTATCAACTTTGTGGTGGTGTTTCTCCTCTCCGCTTCCTTTATCGCCTATGCTCCCGACTACATCAAAAAGGTTAATGACTTTTCATCAGACATCAGTACCGCTTCGCTGGACTTGGGGACAAAGATAATGCTCCCCGACAGCGACAGCAAAGGCAGGGACAGCGTGGACTTGATAAGGGACAGCCTGTTCTCCATACAGGTACAACAGCCGTGGCTACTCCTGCAATTCGGCAACAGCGATATAGAAGAAATCGGAGCTGACCGTGTGGAAGCTCTGGTATCGGTAAGTCCCGACGACGAGGACGGCAAAACCCGTGAAGAAGTCGTGAAAACAGAAATCGAGGATAAGGACAACAACAATCTGACGATACCGCAAGTGATTAACAGGCTGGGAATGGTGTTCTTCCTGCTTATCTTCAATCTGGGTATCACGATATTCATTTTCCTGCTTACGGGCATGATGATATTTTCCCAGATACTTTTTATCATTTTTGCTATGTTCCTGCCTATCAGCTTCTTGCTTTCCATGATACCGAGCTATGAGAACATGGCAAAACAGGCAGTCGTTCGGGTATTCAATACCATTATGACAAGGGCTGGAATTACGCTCATAGTAACGGTGGCATTTAGTATTTCCAGTATGTTCTATAACATATCCAGCGACTACCCGTTCTTTATGATAGCGTTCTTGCAGATATGCTTTGCTGGTATCTACATGAAGCTGGGCGACCTTATGAGTATGTTCTCACTTAATGCTGGGGACGCACAGCACATGGGACGCAGGATATTTCGCAGACCGTACCTGTTCATGCGACACAGGGCAAGAAGAATGGAGCGACGCATGGCAAAGGCTGTGGGTGCAGGCACAATGCTAGGAGCTGGTGCTGGTGCGGTTGTAGGAAACCGTATGGCAGATACAGGAAACAGGCGACAATCAAAAGCACCGTCCAGAGAAAACAGAACTTCTTCCAGCATGGGGCAACGAGCTGGCTCTGCCATCGGTGCGGTGCTTGATACAAAGAATAAATTCAAGGACAAGGCAAATGCCGTCAAGGAAAACATCAAGGATATGCCTACCCAGACCGCCTATGCCGTACACTCTGCAAAGGAAAAGGCAAAGTCCAGCGTTTCAGACTTTAGGCGTGGCATGGTGCAGGAACAGCAGAACCGCCAGTCTGGACGTATGGAAAAACAAGAACAGCACCGAAAGAATATCGCAGACAAGCGTATGGAGCTTCAAATGGCACAGGAAGCAAGACAGACACAGCGAAAGGCGGACGGATCAGCGACAGCAGGAGCTACCCGTACCCATGAGCGACCAGCTACCGCTTCCACCACTTCAAAAGCTGGTGCTGATAAAATGCAGGACAGCAAACGTCCTGCTACTGTTCAGACTTCTAAAGCAGGCGAGCCAGTCAAGACAAAGGTTGTAAAAGAGCGTCCCCTTGCTTCTGGTGCAGATAAGAAAACTTCTGAACCTGTATTACAGAAACACGGAACAAGGCTTAACGGTGTGGAACTGAACCGCCAGACGGCAAGAAAGGAACGAAAAATCAAGAAAGCGACCATAAATACTACGGAAAAGAAAGGACGTAAAAAATGAGGATAAGACATTTATTGATTGTGGGAAGCATTTTTCCTGTCCTCTTTTCTATCGTTCTTTTCTTCGGAGTACTGATTAGTGCCGACAGCGACGACGGGGGCAACAGCTTTTCTCCACCCATTACAGGCATGAACCTGTCTGCCGAGGTGCTGAAACATCAGCCAATGGTAGAAAAGTATGCAAGAGAAAACGGCATTTCCGAGTACGTCAATGTGCTTCTTGCCATTATACAGGTGGAAAGTGGCGGTACAGCCAAGGACGTTATGCAGAGTTCGGAAAGTCTGGGACTACCGCCCAACTCTTTAGATACGGAAAGCTCAATCAAGCAGGAGTGTAAGTATTTTGCGTCCCTGCTTTCTTCCTGCAAAAATCAAGGTATCGGGGATTTGAATGTAGCGATACAGTCCTATAACTATGGCGGTGGCTATGTAGGATATGTGGCTGGAAACGGAAAGAAGCACACCTTTACCCTAGCGGAGAATTTTGCCCGTGAAAAATCGGGCGGAAAGAAAGTAACCTACACGAACCCTATCGCCATAGAGCGTAATGGTGGCTGGCGGTATGCCTATGGAAATATGTTCTATGCAGAGCTAGTCAATCAGTATCTGACCGTTGCACACTTTGATGATGAAACCGTACAGGCGATTATGAATGAAGCATTGAAGTATCAAGGCTGGAAGTATGTGTATGGCGGTAGCAATCCCAACACGAGCTTTGACTGTTCGGGGCTGACACAATGGTGCTTTGGAAAAGCTGGTATCACTCTGCCACGAACCGCACAGGCACAGTATGACGCAACACAGCATATCCCACTATCACAGGCAAAGGCTGGCGATTTGGTATTTTTCCACAGTACCTACAATGCAGGAAGCTATGTAACGCACGTCGGAATATATGTAGGCAATAATCAGATGTATCATGCAGGCGACCCTATCGGATATGCTGATTTGAATAACAGTTATTGGCAACAGCACCTAATCGGTGCAGGAAGAATACGACAATAGAAAGCGAGGAATTTTATATGTTCAAGAAAAAAGAAAAGAAAGTCCGTACCGTGAAAGTCGGTACACATAAGAAGTCGGTTATCGCCCTCTGGGTGGTGCTTATCGCAAGCGTGAGCTTTGGAGTGTATAAGAATTTTACCGCTATTGATATGCACACGGTACATGAAAAGGAAACGATACAGCTACGACTTAACGACACCAACGGGATAGAAAATTTCGTGAAGAATTTTTGTAAATCCTACTATACATGGAGCAACAGCAAGGAAGCTGTCGAAGCTAGGACGCAGGCAATCAGTAACTATCTGACAAAGGAATTGCAGGACTTGAATGTAGATACCATTAGAACAGATATTCCGACCAGCTCCACAGTTACGGACGTGATTATCTGGGATATAGAGCAGGCTGGAAAGGACGACTTTATCGCTACCTACGAAGTAGATCAGCAGATAAAGGAGAACGACCAGACAAGAAATGTATCAGAAACCTATACGGTAAAAGTCCATGTGGATAATAATGGGGATATGGTTATCATACAGAACCCTACCCTTGCCCCAGCAATCGAAAAATCAGAGTATGAGCCAAAGAAACAGGAAGCAGACGCAAGCGTAGACGCTGATACCACAGCCGACGCTACGGCTTTTCTGGAAACATTCTTCAAGCTGTACCCGACTGCTACGGAAACAGAGCTTGCCTACTATGTAGCTGGCAATGCCCTTGAACCGATAAACGGGGACTATCTCTACTCCGAGCTGGTAAACCCAATATTCACAAAGGACGGGGACAATGTAAAAGTCAAGGTGGCGGTGAAATTCATTGACAATCAGACAAAGGCGACACAGGTATCACAGTATGAGCTGACACTTTATAAGGATAACAACTGGAAAATTATTAAATAAATGAAAATAAGCGTGTATTTCAAAATGAGATATACGCTTATTTTTAAACCTTTTAAGATTATTTATTCATAAAATATTTTCATTCAATTACGATATTGAAATATCTCGACACTTGAATACTTTTTACTTACATACGAATAGTATGTAAGTATTGACAATCATTGTATCACGGATATATAATAAACATACGGAACGAATGTAAAAGGTGGTGTATATATGGCAAGGAATAAATATCCTGAAGTAACTGTCGAGAAAATACTAGATGTATCTCAGCGTCTTTTCCTTGAAAAAGGTTATGATAAAACCACAATTCAAGATATTGTTGATGAATTAGGTGGTTTAAGCAAAGGAGCAATTTATCATCATTTTAAGTCAAAAGAAGAAATTATGGACGCATTAGGAGATAAGATGTTCTTTAACAACAATCCTTTCGAAAAGGTAAAAGCTAGGACAGACTTAAACGGACTGCAAAAAATGCGAATGGCTATCATGTTGAACCAATCTGACGAAAATCAGATAGAATTGACAAAACAGGCTATTCCTATGTTAAAAAATCCTCATGTGTTAGCCAGAATGATTGAAACAAATCGTCGTTGCCTATGTCCATACTGGGAACTATTTATAGAAGAGGGAATAAAAGACGGTTCAATAAAAACTCAATACAAAAAAGAATTAGCAGAATTTTTGGTCTTAATGGATATTTGGCTGATACCGTCAATTTTTCCAGCCGACAAAAAAGAATTGCATAATAGACTTTACTGTATTAAAGAAATGCTTGAAAAAATGGGATTGCCTTTACTAAATGAAGAAATCGACGAAAAAATCACAAAATTACCTTATTTTGAATAGCTTTAAATAATTGCCTAGAGATAGGCAATTAAAAAAAATTATATACATACATTTGTTCGGTATTATAATATAAAGGAGAAAGATTATGGAAAAAATTAAGTATTCAATATGTGTTTCAGATTTGAGAAAAAAGTATAAAGAGAAAGAAGTATTGAAAAGTGTAACTTTCTCTGTACCAAAAGGAGCAATCTATACTCTATTGGGTTCAAATGGTGCTGGCAAAACAACAACTATTCGTATATTGACGACACAGATTAAAGCAGATAATGGTATGGTTCAAATCGAGGGTTATAACATTTTTGAAAATCCACAGAAAGTCCATGAAGTGATTAGTCTAACAGGACAATTTTCTGCTGTTGATGAGAGTTTGACAGGAAAAGAAAATCTGGTTATTATGGGAAAACTTCGTCATTTATCAGAACCAGAAGAAACAGCGGACAGCTTGTTGAAATATTTTGAATTGACAAAGGCTTCAAATCGCATTGTGTCAACTTATTCTGGCGGAATGAAACGAAAACTAGATATAGCAATGAGTTTAATTGGAAGCCCTAAAGTTATTTTTTTAGACGAGCCAACAACAGGCTTAGACCCACAAAGCCGTCATAGTATGTGGAACATAATTAGAGATTTAAACAAGTCTGGTGTAACGATATTTCTAACCACTCAATATTTAGAGGAAGCAGAACAACTGGCAGATATAATTGGCATATTAGACAATGGAAAAATAATCGCAGAGGGTACGCCAGAAGAATTAAAGGCATATCTTCCTCAAGGAGAAGTACAGTTTACATTTGATAATTCAGAAGAATTTGAAAAAGCTAAATTGCTAATGCAAGATTACAAAATTTCCATTGAACAAGAAGATTATAAAATCGTTGTTTTTACGGACGGAAAAGCTGATACATTATCAAAAATTTTCTATAAGTTTCACAAAAACAACATTCATATTCAACACTTTGCAGAGCTTACACCTACCTTAGAAGATGTATTCCTATCCATGATTAAAGAAAGAGAGGAAAAAGAAAATGAAATCAAAAGTTAAAAGATACAATGATACCTTTACAATGGCTGGACGTTGCTTGCTTTTATCAAAGAGAAATCCAGATACTTTTTTAACCAGCATTATTCTGCCAGCACTAATGATGTTACTGTTTATTTCTCTTTTCGGAAATTTAATTCATATAGAGGGAATTTCTTATGTAGATTTTATAGTTCCGGGGATTTTGTTACAATGTATTGCACAGGGTTCATCTACAACTGCCATAATGGTAAATAAAGATGTAACAAGTGGTATCGTTACAAGATTTAGCACCTTGCCTATTCATAAAACCTCTATATTGAACGGACATATCCTAGAGGCTTTTGTAAGAAGTTTTATGAGTGCTATTGTTGTATTGTTGATAGCATTTATGCTTGGTTTCCGTCCATCAATGGATATAGTTAATATTGGAATTGTACTTATATTATTAGTAGGGATAATATCTATGTTATCATGGTTATCCGTCATTGTCGGTGTAGCAACAAATAGTGCAGAGGGTGCAAGTTCCTTATCTGCATTGGCAATTATACTTCCCTATTTAAGTTCTGGTTTTGTACCAACCGAAACATTACCTAAAATACTTAGAATGTTTGCAGAATATCAACCTATGACCCCAATTATAAACACTATGCGAAATGCTTTTTTGGGAAATGCTTTAGATGTAGAAATGTTTATTATTGCTTTGACATGGTGCATAGGATTAACAGTATTATTTTATATTGTTTCTTTAGTCTTATTTAAAAAACATTTGTGTGATTAGAGGGGATAAAAATGATGAAGAAATGAACAGCTTCTACCTAGAAGAATATATTTGCACCATGACAAAAAAATTATAATTAAGAATTATTATCTCTTAGTTATGTTCAAAGAAATAATTAAAAAGTTCTTGCTTATGACGTAACGTCGTGAATTATAATATAAGCAGGAGGGATAGAACATGAATAAAAAGAGAACTATACCAGAAAATTTTATGACTGTTGGAGAACTTGCAAAGAAAATGGGTACAACAGTACGAACACTTCAATATTATGACAAAGAGGGACTGCTTTCCCCTACTACTGAAAGTGAGGGTGGACGCAGATTATATACACATAAGGACATGATAAAACTTCATCAAATCTTATCATTAAAATCTCTGGGATTTTCACTTGATGATATAAAAAATAAACTGATTTCACTTGATACACCAGAAGAAGTAGCAACCGTTCTTAATGAGCAGTCGCTGGCTATTCAACAGAAAATAGAACAATTAACAGAAGCAGTAACAGCGATTGAAACATTAAAAAATGAAGTCTTGCAAATGCAAGTTGTAGATTTCAAAAAATATGCGGACATTATCGTTAATCTACAAATGAATAATGAGTATTACTGGTTAATAAAACATTTTGATGATACAACATTAGAACATATTCGTAACCGATTTGATAAGGAAAGCGGAATGGACTTTATGCACCGTTTCAATCAACTAAACGATAAAATTATAAGATTAAAAGAGAAGAATGTTGCACCAGAGGATAAGCAGGCTCAAGTATTAGCACAAGAATTTTGGAACATGGTTATGGAATTTACAAACGGAGATATGAGTATGCTCCCTGCATTGATGAAATTTGATAATCTCATAGGAGATAATAACGAATGGTTAGAAAAACAAAAGCAAGTAAATGAATATTTGCAACCTGCATTAGAATTATATTTTCAAAAAGCAGGTATTAACGCTTTTTAGGGGGTGTAGGTATGTCTAATGCAATAGAGATTACTGGCTTGAAGAAAAAATATGGAAATCATGAAGTTTTGAAAGGTGTTAATTTTTGTGTTCGACAAGGCGAAATATTTGGGATTTTAGGTGTCAATGGAGCAGGTAAGACGACAATTCTTGAGTGTATCGAAGGCTTTCGCAAATATCATTCTGGCAATATTAAAATATCAGGAACTATTGGCATTCAAATGCAATCTGCTTCATTGCCTGCCTATATGAAAGTAAGCGAGGCAATTCAGTTATTCTCTAAATGGAAGCATACCGAGGTAGATAATTCCTTGCTCATGACTTTAGGGATAGTTGATATGCAAAAGAAACTTTATACAGAATTATCAGCAGGACAAAAAAGACGATTACACCTAGCTCTTGCTCTTATCGGAAAACCAGACATTCTATTTCTTGATGAACCGACAACGGAACTTGATGTAGAGGGCAGAATATCTCTGCATGATGAAATTCGCAGGTTAAATAGAAATGGAACAACAATTATTCTTTCAAGTCATGATATGGCAGAAGTTGAAAGCCTTTGTACTCGCATTGCTATTTTAAATAATGGAGTTATTAGTTTCATAGGTACAACTGATGAATTGGCGTCAAAAATAGGCAAGAAGTATACGATAAAGATAGTAAGCAAATTGGGCGAAAAAGAATACTCTGCTGTAAATGTTGCAGATACTCTATTGAGTATTTTGGAAGAATACAAACAGAAAAATATTGAAATTTTTGATGTAAAGGTTAATCGTGGTACATTAGAACAACATTTTATCAATCTTTCAAGGGGGCGTGAGCAATGAAAGCTATGTTATATGGGATAAGAGTGCAATTAAAAATGGATATTCGCAGTAAAACACTATTGATAACTTGTTACATTGTTCCACTCTTATTTTTTGCAATTATGGGCGGTATTTTTACTTCTTTAATGCCCGAAGCAAAATATACATTGATACAATCCATGACTATCATGGGCGTTTCAATGGGAGCTTTAATAGGTGTTCCACCCTCAATGGCTGAAATATATGGAACAGATATAAAGAAAATGTATATGGCAAATAGAATACCTCTATGCTTTGGCATAATTACCTTAGTCATATCAGCCTTTATCCATTTAATGATAATGAGCATAATAATTTTCATACTCGCACCGATTATATTTCATGCAACTATGCCGTCAAATATTCCGTTATATTTTATAACTCTTGCATTGCTTGTTATCGTATCACTTGCCATTTCATGTGTATTGGGGTTAGGTGTAAAAAATCAAGCAAAGCTAACAATGTATAGTCAAATTGTATTCTTACCCTCTATTATGCTGTCTGGAATTATGTTCTCGGCAGAATTGCTTCCAGAATTTCTTGAAAATCTGGGAAAACTGTTCCCTGCAACATGGGGATATATTTTGTTGATACAAAATAATATTGATGCAAGTACATTTATTCCTTTAATCATTATTTTTATGATTTCAGTTTTTGCAAGTGTACGATTATTGAAAAAGATACGTTCCGAATGATATGGAGAAAGAGGTTCGATTTATGCTTAGACTAAAAAAACGAGATGTGAAAAAGATGTTAAAATATGGAGCAAAATTAAGCGGTGTTCCACTATCAGAGATACAGGAAGATATACAGGCTAGAATTGATGAAGAAATGAACAGTACTGACCCAGAAGTGCAGGCAAATTTCAAAAAGCATTTTGGAAACAAGCGACCTACACCAGAGGAATATATTTATAGAATGACAAAAAAGAAAAAGATTTAGTGCATTTATGCTGTAAGGGGGCATGACCTATGGAATACTTTAAGCATAGAACCAAACAATCAAGTCCAACTTGACAGCATACAATCAACAACTGAATATACAGCTTTAGAAGCTCGTACAAACACTATGTTTTGTGCGGGCTTTTTTCATTGGAAAAAAATTTTAAAATTTTTTCGTTTTTTGGAAGCAAATCACACCTTTCATTCCCTATATGGTGCGGAAAGAGGGATAGACACTTTTCAAATCATAGCAGGAAAGGGGGTGAGATTATGAAACCATCTGACTTCCAGAAAACGGTACAATGCCGTTTTGAAAGCTGTTTGAAGAAAGTAGTCCGTCATGTTGTAAAGGACTACCAGCAGGAATTAAAGCGTCGTAAAGACAAGGAAATTCCTTTCTGTGAGCTTCCAGACATTATCGTTGAAAAAATATCCGTATTAGACGATTACGATACAGACTATACGATTTTCAATGTTTGTGGCATGGATATTCGCATTTTTGATGATGAACTGGCAGAAGCATTAAAACAGCTCCCAGAAAAGAAACGTAACAATGTATTGATGTATTACTTCTTGGAAATGAGCGACACAGAAATTGCGGACATTATGAACTATACCAGAGGAGCTGTATTCAAACACAGACATAAAGCCTTAGAAGCTATGAAAGAAATACTAAAGGAGAAGAATTAAATATGAAGAAAAAGTACAAGCACCCGTCTTACTATCAGATTTCATCAGCTATGGACGGAAACGAAAATGCCATTGAGAATATATTGGCTTTCTATGACCCTTACATATCAAAGTGCTGTTTGCGTCCTCTCTATGATGAATACGGCAATGTGTATATTGTCGTTGACATGGAACTGAAAGGACGTATCAGAGAAGCACTTATCAAAATGATTTTGGATTTTGATATAAAGCTAGAACCAACAAAAGAATAAACAGTTACAGCAGGACATGATTTGTTTAATCCCCTCTTTCCTGTCCTGCTACTGTTTTCAGATATGAAAGCAATACGCTTTCGCCACTTGTTCTTTGAAAACTGAATAAAGCAGACAGATACGTTTGCAATACAGCGAGCCACGGAAACTGTACGCCATGACCTTTCTAACAGGAAGCGAGCGACCCACGCAGTGATCCGAGAGCGATCTTTGGAAAAGCCGTTCCGCCACGACCTGTATTGCAGGATAATGATACGTCCGCATGGTGCGGTTCTGCCCACAGGAATGGGAATGGTTGAGATACCAACGGAGCTTTCCGAAGCCGTCTGCCTGCTTGTAAAACATGACACACAGTAAAGGGGGGGTGCATAATATGAACAATACTGATGTGCCTATCTGGGAAAAATATACGCTGACAATAGAAGAAGCGTCTAAATACTTCCGCATTGGCGAAAAGAAACTGCGTAAATTAGCCGAAGAAAATCTTGACGCTGGCTGGGTTATCGTGAACGGTAATCGTATTCAGATTAAGCGAAAACAATTTGAAAAAATCATAGATACATTGGACGAAATCTAATGTCATTGAGCCGTAGATATGGTATAATAAGGTATAGCGTATCACGGCTCATTCCATGACGGAAAGGAGCTTTACACTATGTCTAATGTAAAACGAAAAGACAGTAAAAATCGCAATTTGCGTAATGGAGAGAGCCAGCGAAAAGACGGAAGATACGTTTATAAATATACCGATATATACGGAAAGCCACAATTTATCTATTCTTGGAAACTTGTACCGACAGACAAGACACCTGCTGGAAAGCGTGATGATATATCGTTGAGGGAAAAAGAAGCACAGATAAAAAAAGACCTTGACGACGGTATCGACACAGTAGGAAGCAAAATGACAGTCTGCCAGCTTTATGACAAGAAGAACAGCCAAAGAAAGAACATCAAGCGAGGTACGGAAAAAGGACGACAGTATCTTATGAATGCTCTGAAAAATGACCCTTTGGGTATGAGGGCGATTGATACCGTCAAACAGTCGGACGCTAAAGAGTGGGCTATCAGAATGAGCGAAAAAGGATATGCCTACAAGACGATTGACAACTATAAGCGTTCCTTGAAAGCGTCATTCTATATGGCGATACAAGACGACTGTATCAGAAAGAACCCGTTTGAATTTAAGCTAAGTGATGTTCTGGAAGATGATACAGAGCCGAAAGTTATCCTAACACCAGAGCAGGAAGAAAGCCTGCTTGCCTTTATGTGTTGATCAGCACATTATAATATGCCATTTTCAGAAAAATAAATAGTGCAGAAATAATACGGGGATCTTCCATCCCCGAACCCCTGGAATCCTTGTTATAACAGTAATAGAAAAAATTATTACCGTTATAACAAGGCTAAAAATGGGATGTTTTAAATTTCCGAATTCTGCAAATTATGGCATCAAATAAAATGCGTTGTAACATTTATGGAAACGGATAAGATTTACAGCAATGGTCCTATGTCAAGAAAAAGTACAAATTAAATGTAACCAATTTTCTCTGTTCTG
>OATH01000641.1_pt1 | contig 21899 bp, 10 predicted proteins | sample 1494971 | NCBI WGS metagenome assembly OATH01 (sample SAMEA2579949, study PRJEB22360) | human gut metagenome
GTCGGCGATTCCCGCCGCCATCCCGCCCCGGCCGGCCGCCGCAGCAACCGTGACGGCCAACGGCTTCGCCCACCGGGCATGCTGTTTCGCAACCGGGGCGGACTGGTCGAATGCGGAAGTCTGCGCGTACATGTTCTGCGGATAATCCGGCACACCCTCGACGGTGGTCTGCACGGCACGGCCATACAAGGCCTGTTGCACGCGCTGCATGTCGCGCGCGAACTCCAACGCGGAATAGTAACGATCCTCGGGCGTACGGCTCAAGGCCTTACGCAACACCCGTTCCACTTCGGCCGGCACGTCGGGACGGTTGAGCTTGGGCAGCGGATTGTTGAGAATGACGGACTTGAGCCGTTCGGCCCGCACCTGCCGTTGGGAATCGCCCAGCACATCGGCGTAGAAATACTCGTACGGCGATTGGCCGATCAGCATGGCGAACAGCGTGGCGCCAAGCGAATAGATATCGGACGATTCATTGCCGCCACCGCCTTGGGCAAGCACCTCCGGCGCGGCCCACGCGATGGTGAAGCCGACACCCGGACGCCCATAGACGGACCCGGCGATGCCGAAATCGGCGAGCATGGGCATATTGTGCGCGTTGATGAGAATATTGCTGGGCTTGATGTCTCGATGGATGATGCCTTTGCGATGCGCGGTGAACAGCGCGCTCGCCAGATCGATACCGACGGTGAGCATCTGGTCGGCGGTGAGACGGCCATGCTCGAGGAACGTCTTGTAATTGCCGCCCGGAGCGTATTCGAACACGGTGTAGCCGCGCCCGTTGACGGTCACGCCGTTCTCATAGACGGAAAGAATGTAGGGGTGTGTGGAGATCTGCCCCATGAAATTCGCTTCGGAACGGAAGCGGACCGCGGCACGTGGGTCGAGCGTGTTCTTGCTGATTTTGATGGCCACCTGACGGGCCGGGGAAAGCTGCTGGTACAGGTACACGTCGGCTTCGGAACCGGAGCCCAGCCGTTTGATCAGTGTGTAGCCGGGAATCTGAGGGGGAATGCTCCTTGAGGCTTCCATGCTTCCTCTTTCTTGTAGTTCCTGCCCGGTTCCGTGCGTTGCGTCTATGCTTCGACTGTACTCGTCGTCATGGGCAGGGCGTCTGTTCGCTGTTGAACCTTCCCGGGCTGCGCCGCTAGTCAATCTTATTGGTGGCGGTGTCCGAAAAACTTTGTAGAGGGTATCGATGTCCATATATAAAGATGGCGGTGTCCACGATGACGTTTTCAGGACGGCTTCGGACGATGATATGCGATTCGTGGCCGGACCGTTCGGCTAAGCTGGGGAGACATGATGGATGTGGACGATCTCGATGGCGCGACATTGGTTGCGGGGGCACCCCGCAGCGGCAAGACCCGGTTCGCGCTGGACATGCTGGTCGCCGCGATGAAGCGGCATGGCGACGCGTACGCCGTGATGACGGTCTCCGGCAGACAGGTGGCCGACCGGCTCGGCGACACCGTGATCCGCGAACTGTCCGCGATCTCGCAGGCACGCCCCGTCACCACCCTGCCAGCCGTCGCGTTCCGCATCATGACCGCCGTGCGATCGCATGCCGGACAACCCCTGCCGAAACTGCTCAACGGGGCCGAACAGGACGTGGTCATCCGCCGCGTGCTCGCCAAGCATGCCGAACATGCCGAGCACGGCGACGAATGCTCCACCTGCGCGCTATTGCGCACCTACTTCGTGGTCGCCGACTGGTCGGGCATGGTGGTGGACGACGCCACCGACGCCTTCGCCAACCAGCTGCGCGACATGCTTGCCCGCATGAACGAGATCGGCGCGAAACCGGAACTCGAAGACGCGCTGATTTCCCGCGCTGCCGACGAACACGGCACGCTTGACGAACGACGCGAACGACTGCGCGTGCAATGGCGGCTCGCCTTCGCGCTGCGCGCCGAATACAACCAGGCCATCAACGAGGCATATCCGGACCAATACCGTCTCGACGCCTCGCAGCTCATGATCGACGCCGCGGCCGCCGTGAACGAAGCCGAAACGTCCGACCTGCCGAAACTCGTCATCGTCGACGATTTCCAGGACGCCACACTCGCCGGCTTCGACTTTCTCACCGCATTGCGCAACCGTGGCGTGCGACTGTTGCTCGTCGGCAACCCCGACGAGGCGGTGCAGACGTTCCGCGGATCGTACCCTGAATATTTGTTCAACATGGCGCAATCGCGATTGGGCGCGCGACTGGTACGGCTGGAACCGTCCCATATGGCCGAAGGCACGGACCTGGCTGCGGTGACGAGCCGCGTGAGCCTGACCATCGCCAGCACGGAATCGACCGACGACGCGCTGGCGAACCGCCCCGGCAAAATGCCGGCCATCGCCATACCGGAGACGCACGACGGCAGTCTTGAAGCCGCGATGTACCGTTCCACCGTCGAAGAACTCGACGACGTGGTGTGGAAAATCAAAACCGAACATCTCGAACACGGCCGCGACTGGAACGACATGGCCGTGATCGCCCACGACAACGCCACCGTACGCACGTTCGGTGAACGGCTACGCGCCGACGGCGTGCCCGTACGCTATTCGAGCGTGACCCGCCCCCTCAAGGACGAACCGTTCGTGCAGGGCCTGTTCTCCATGATCGAACTGGCCGAACTGAAACGGCAAGGCATCGCCACCTCGTCCATGAACCTCGACACGGCCGGCGCATACGTGCGCTCACGCGTCGCATCAATCATGAACTCGCCGCTGATCACCACCCCCGGCGAACGTCCGGCTCGGCTGTGCGTGGTCGAATCGGCGATGAACGCGCTCGGCTCGCTGGCCACGGTTTTGCATGACGATACAGCCGATCCGACCACGTCCGACACGTCCGGACGCGCGCTGCTGCCACAGCTGATCGACGATTGGAACGATTACGTCGAAACCTTCCACACCGCACGCGTGGCGGCATCGGCGTCGGACACGGAAAACGCTGCCGACATGGGCCTGCCGGCAATCGACACCGACGACCGGCTGATGACGGGAGAGCGTGCCGCTGAGGACGCGGACGAACCATCCTTCGGCATGAACGCGCTGTACATCCTGCTATTGGAAGGCGACACTGACCGCGTGCTCGACGCGATCGCCTCCGTACTGGGCCGCAAAGACCCCCAAGCGCAAGCCTTCGCACGCCTGTGGAAAACGCTTGACGATACCCTGCGGTCGGAGGCACGCCTGACATCCCACGAACCGCAATACATGCTCGACTGTGCATGGCAGGCGTTCGGCAAAGCCGAAATCTGGCAGAAAACGGCGTTGCGCAACAACGCCGAAGGCCGCGCGGCCAACGACCGGCTCGACACCGCGATGCGCCTGTTCAGCTACGCGTCCGGCGGCGAATCGAACGGCGTGACGACAGCGCACACCATCGACGCGTTCATCGAACAGGTCCGCGCGCTCGCCATCGAAGCCGACTCCCTGGCGCACACCGCGCCGATCGATCAGGCCGTGACGCTCGCCACGCCCGCCGGAGCTGCCGGAAAACATTGGAAACTAGTATTCATGCCTGCGTTCCAACAAGGCCAATGGCCGAACCTCGCGCCGCGCAACACCCTGTTCGGCGGGGAGGAGCTCGCCGACATCATGCTGCATGGACGACTGTCCGACGACATCGTCACCTCCGCAGGCCGCGAAAACGCGCAGCTCGCCGCGGTGCTCGCCTCCGAACAGAAAAGCCTCCTTGTGGCGCTCACCCGCGCCGATGAGCGCGTGACGGTAAGCGCGGTCCTCAACGAAGACCATGTGCCGTCCGACTTCCTCTACGGCTACCTGCCGGAATGGTTCGACCGCGACCGGGATGCCGATGCGGAAACACGCGTGTACACGGCGGTCGGCGAGGCCGGCGAATACGCGGGACTGGAGGCCGGCCCACGTGGCCTGGTCGCCGCCGCGCGAAGCGTGCTGGCCCATGCGCCGACCGATTCCCCCCAAGCGCGCGATGCCGCGCAAGCCTTGGCGTTGTTGGCATCGCATGGCATCGCCGCCGCGAATCCCGACAATTGGGCGTTCCTTACGGAACATGCGGGAGCCGACGATATGACGGGAATCGACGGCAAGATGGAATCTGACGGAAAAACGGAGCATGCCGACAAGGCGAAGCTTATCGAACAACCGGAATCCATCGAAAAAACAGACGGCCAATCCGACGTGGTCACCCTTTCTCCATCCGCCGTGGACAGTTTGTGGGCGTGCCCGGTGTGCTGGATGCTGGAGAACCGTTTCGCCGGCCCACGCATGGGCAGCGCGGCCACCAGCTTCGGCTCGCTCATCCACGCCGTCGCGCAACAGGCCACCGAAGCCGGCCTCGACCTGCCCCAAAACCACACCGCGGTAAGCGACGAGGACAACATCGACGAAATCGCCCAATGGATGATCAGCCAATACAAGACCCTACGTGGCGACCTCAACGCCATCGACGACCCCGAGGAACGGTACAAGGCGCTCGGCAAGGACGCGAAGGCGTCGGTCGCATTGCGCAACATCGCCACATATTTCGTCAAGTCGAACCGTACGGGATACCCGTCGAACAACACCGAAACCATCACCGTGGGAACATTGGACCATGCCGAAGCGGAACGGCAGTTCGCCGCGCGATTCGACTTCGACGACATCCTCGACGCCTACAACGCCATCGACGGCAACGCTCCGATCTCCCGCGACGAACTCATCGCCATCATGGGCGCGCTCGTCGACGGCTGGCCGGAAACCGGCATGAGCGACCGGCTCACCGTACGCCTGTCGGGCAGAATCGACCGTCTTGAACACCGCCGTACCGCAGACGGCCGCGAACAGGTACGGCTGATCGACTACAAAACCGGCAAAGTGCCAAACGGACGCTCCCTGTTCAGCGACCTGCAGCTCGTCTGCTACCAGCTGGGCCTCGCATTCCCGGAACACGGCGGAAAACGCGGCGCGCAGGCGATCGCAGCCATGCCGGACATCACCCAAAGCGCCCTGTTCCACGTCATGGAATACGCGGCACCCGCGCCACGCAAAGGGCAAGGCGACGAAGCGTACCACCAGCAGGCGCTGTTCGCCGGCGGAAGCATCAACGCGGGCGATTTCATACCCCGCAAATACGTGCCCAAAATGGCCAGCGTCTTCACCAGCGGCCTCGACGACGTCGAACGGCCGGCGCAGGTCAGCGAAGAACATTGGAAGCAACTTCTGGAATCGCGGTCGAAGATGACGGTATGGTCGCTGACCATGATCGCCCGCGTCTTCTATGCGGCCGCGGCGAGCCGGGCCACCCGCATCACCGCGCGTCCGACCGTGGAACACGTCGGATACTGCAGAACGTACGGCAGTGGGGTCTGCCCGGCCTGCCAAGGCGAGCAGAACACCGTATTCGAAAGGACCGTGGCATGAACGGGAGTAACGGTATGAACGGAAGCATGTCAACGAACGGGGCCACAGCAAAGGGCGATGCGATGGGCACTGTGCCGGCCGCCACGCCGAAATTCACCGACAGTCCGGAACAGGCCGCCGTCATCCAAGCCCCCTCATACGAGGACGTGGTCGTGGTGGCGGGCGCCGGCTCCGGCAAAACCTACACCATGACCCGCCGCATCATCACCCTCATCGACCAGGGCATCAGTCCCGAGAAGATTCTGGGCCTGACCTTCACACGCAAAGCCGCCTCCGAACTGCTTTCGCGCGTCTCCGCTGCCGTGACACGCAACCAAGCCGGACGCGGTACACGCGTCGCCTTCCTCAAACCGGAAGTCTCCACCTATGACGCGTTCTTCCAAACCATCGTGCGCCAATACGGCCTGCTCGTCGGCTTCGACCAAAACACGCAGCCATTGAGCGAAGCCGGAGCGCTGCAGCTCATCCACACCGTGCTCGACAAGCACATGGACCAGCTCATGGCCTTCGACCAAGGCGGCGACGAACTCGGCAAATTCTCCACCATCGCCGGCAACGTGTTCACCCTATCCAACGCCATCGCAGGAGCCATGATCGGCAGCGACTGCACCAGCTTCGACGAAGCCGTGGAACGCGTGCGCGCATGGGATAAGGCGTTCGTGGCGCAAGTGGCCAAAGCGCTTGAAGACGAGGACGTTCCCGATGACGAGCCGAAAGTGGGCAAGGCTCCGAAACAGAAGAAAAAGGAATCCGACACCGCCTTCGAAACCCGCATGCGCGAATACCGCGCCCAATGCCACCAACTCTGCGTCTACAAGACCGCGCAATTGGCCGGCACGGCCCGCAAACGCGACCTGCTACTCGACCTCGTGGCCGACTACCACGCCGAAAAACGCGCCCTCAACATGGCCGAATTCAGCGACTTCACCATCGCCGCATTCCAACTCGTCACCCGATTCCCCTCCATCGGAGCCACCTACCGCAAACGCTACACGCACGTGCTGCTCGACGAATACCAAGACACCTCCACCACGCAGGCGGCCCTCCTGACCGCACTGTTCCACGCCGATTCCACCCATCGCAGCGCGGTGAACGCCGTCGGCGACCCCTTCCAATCGATCTACGCATGGCGAGGAGCCAGCCCCGGCGCATTCCGCATGCTGCAACACGACTTCGGCCACGACGCCACCGACAAGCCCTACACGCTGACCGTCACCCGACGTAACTCGCGCATGGTGCTCGAAGCGGCCAACAATCTGACGAAACCATTGCGCCTGCCCGCCAGACGTCGCGGCAGTTCGCTTATGCGCGAAGTGGACGTGCCCCCGCTCGCCAATATCGACAATGCCCCCGAAGGTACGCTCGGCGTGCTCGGCTACGCCACATTCGGCCAGGAAATCGACGCCATCGTACGCTTCGCCAAACAAGCGATCGCACTGCACACGCCAACCGAAAACGAGCTCGCCGACGGAGCCAAAGACAACCGTCCGCACGTGGCGCTCCTGTTCCGCTCCAAAACGCAGATGCCAGCCTACGAGGACGCACTGGAACAAGCCGGCCTCACCACACTCGTCGTCGGCCAGGCCGCACTCCTGGAACGTCCCGAAATCAAAGACATCCTCGCCCTGCTGCACGTCGTATGCGACCACACCGACAGCGCCGCGCTCATGCGGCTGCTCGCCACGCCACGATTCGGTCTGTCCGCCGACGATCTGCAGGCGCTCGCCGGCATCGCCGAACGGCTCAACACCGCGCAACGCTACCGCGCGCTCGTGTCGGCCGGCATCGTGGAGGCGGATGCGAATCCGTCCGACGCCGACATCCGCGCCACCGTGCGCGCCTACCGCGACCAAGTGCCCAACGCCGTCTTCCTGATCGACGTGCTGCTGCGCGGCGATCTGCGGCACCTCGTCGACGGCGTATTGAGCCGTACGGGAGCCGCGAGCGTCATCCACGCCGGTCGCGTCATCCAACAGGTGCAGCGCACGGCCGGCCATCCGTTGCCGGAAGTGGTACGCACGGCCATCACCGCGCTCGGACTGGACATCGACCTGCTGCTCGCCGAACGGATGCGGCATCCGGATGCCGGCAATCGTGTCACATCGCATGCCGCTTCGTCACTCGACGCGATGTTGTCTCTGGTGGACACCTACTTGCAGGAAATCGCCGCGCAGGGCACGCCAAGCCTGCGCGCGTTCATCTCGTGGGTGGATTCGCTGCGTGACGCGTCCGACGACAACGCCACCGCACCAGATACCCCCGTCGATGTGGTGCTCATGACCGTGCACCAGTCGAAAGGCCTGGAATGGGACGCCGTGGCCGTGGTCGGCATGCGCGACGGCACCTTCCCGTCCAGTCAAGGCGACCGCCTGAGCGTCAAAACGGACGAAGACCATCCGGGCGGTCGGCGCGACGGCGTATGGGAGCCGCCGGAATACTTCGAAAAAGCCCACACTTGGCTGGAAGACCCGTCCGCGGTGCCGGTTCCGGTGCGCGCCGACGCGGATATCCTGCCACGATTCCCGCACGACGCGCCCATCGGGGGCAATCCCGTGGAATCGCTCGACGGATTGGACGATGCGGAAGTGATCGACGACGAGGTGTTCGGCACCTTGCGAACCATGGCCGTCGACGATATGGAAGGAATGGATCCGGCAAGCCTGTACCTGACGCAACAGGAGGAATACGGCCGCCGACTGCACGCCGACGAACGCCGTCTCGCCTACGTGGCGTTGACGCGCGCCCGCTACGAGGCGCTGCTCGTATACAGCGGATGCAACGAGACGAGCCGCGACTCCCGCCTGGCGGAGGGAAAGAAAAGCGCCGCGCCGTCGAATTTCTGGCTGGAGACGCGCGATTCGATGAACGGAATCGTCACCGCGGTACGCGAACCGGACAACCTGTCCGACGATGTGGACGGCTCCCCGCACACGCTGGGACTTGACCTGCCCGACGGCTATTTCGTAGGCGAACACGCCCGCGATTTCGAGAATGCCGTGGTGGGCGATGCGTGGAACACGCCGCTCGAACCGGTCTCGGACGACCATACTTTGCCTTGGCCGTGCGATCTGAGCGCCGATGTCGCCGACAAGCTGCGTGCCGCGGCCGAACAGGTACGTGCCGTCGAATCCGACGAACCGAATATCGCTGAATCCACGGGAACGCAGGGCGACGTTGCCGATGAATCCGCCACGCCATCGCCGGAAACCGGAAACTCACTGCTGCGTCTCGCCAAACTGCTCGTCGCCGACGAACATCTCATGCCGGAACCGGACGCGGCTGACGCAGGCGAATCGCAGGACGCCTTCGACGAGGCCGTGCGTGCCAAAGGCGAACGTATCCTTGCTGCCGGCCGCCAAAACGTCACCTCGCTGCAAGCGCGCGCCGGCTCCATGGGCGAGCGTGACTCCCGCGCCTACTGGCGTGGTCTGGTCCGTCCGATTCCGCACGTCGCCTCGCCGGCGGCACAGCTCGGCACGCGGTTCCACGCATGGGCTGAGCGTTTCATCATGGCGGATGCGGACGTCGACGGCATCGGCGGTACGGAAGGTGCTGCCGGCATGGCCGCGCAGTCGCGTGCGGAACTGATCGCATTGATAGGTGATATGCAAGTCGACGCGGACAACGGCGGCGTGCAATCGCAGGACGCACCATCGCAGGACGCCCAATTGCGAGACGAACGGAAACTGGCCGCTTGGCAGCGTCGTCTCGTCGCCTCGCCGTGGGCAAAACGACGTCCAGCATGGGCGGAACGCCAGCTCGTCGTCGACATGCCCCAGCTCGGCACCATCGTCAACGGCAAACTCGACGCGGTGTTCTTCGGCGGTCTCGACGAAACGGACGAGACGAAACGCTACACCGTGGTCGATTGGAAAACCGGCGTAAAACCACGCAAACCGGACGAAATCAAGGAGAAGCTCGCACAGCTCGACCTGTACCGCCTGCTGCTCGCGGCGATGGAAGGGGTGCCGTTGGATGCAATCGACGCCTGTCTCTACTATGTGAGTGAGCCTCACGAGGCCGATCGGGAGCTTGACGCCCTCGACAAAACAGAAGAAGAGATCCTTGCCGAGTTGAGCTACGGAATTCCGCAGCAATCCGACAACGACTAGTGCCGGTGCGCAATGGCTCCTTGACCGAAGAAAGCGGGGGAGCGGCGCTTTCCGGCCTGCCTGCGGGAGAAACCGCTATGCAGGCAGCGTTGTGGAGGAACGCCGCTACCCTCGTGCAGCATGTGTGGGCGGGCGCACATGCCGGACGCAACGACAGTTAAGGAGTGTTTGATATGGCTGCGAACAGCGCAACCGCAATCCCGAACGCCGGCATGGGTGCCGGAACAAACAACGCATCGGCAATCGTCTTCCGTCCCATCGGCTGGGGCGATCTGGACGCGGTGGTCGACCTGTTCGACCGTACCTGGCCGCAGGATGTGGACAAGGTCGGCGCGGACATGTCGCGGCTGATCTCCCGATATTTCGTGCTGCACTACCTGCTGCCGACCACGTTCGCCAACGGCGCGTTCGCCGCCGACGGCACACTCGCGGGCGTCACGTTCATCCGCGTCGCCGGCGAGGCGCCGCAGCTCGACGAAATCGAAGTCGGCGAGGAAATGAAGGCCTTGGAACGCCGCATCGACGCCGATCCGGAGGCCGTCAAGCATATGGCGGCGCTGAAATCCGGCTTCTCGGTGGAACTCGATCTGGAACGCGAAGGGCGCGCCAACGAAACCACCATGGGCGAGCTGGAACTGTTCATCGTCAATCCCGACGTGCGCGGCCACGGTGTGGGCGGGCAGCTTTGGAGACGCATGCAGGAGCATTTCGCCGCATGGGACGTGCCCGCATTCTACCTGCACACCGATTCCGACTGCGACGTGAGCTTCTACGACCACAAGGGGTTGGACTGCATCGCGCACCGCACGGCAAGCGAGACGGTCGCCCGGCTCGGCGGCAGCGCCGACGGCGAAGTGCCGCCACTGTTCGACGACATGTTCATCTACCGGGGAAAGGTGACGGCGTGACGGGCGCGAAACCGCAATCGCAATTGCACGAACCGCACGAATCGCAGAAAACGCAATCGCCATACGCGCAGCTTTTCCGCATTCCCGGCACGAAGGCGTTCTGCGTGTCCGGAGCCATCGCGCGACTGCCGATGTCCATGATGGGCCTCGGTATCGTGCTCGCGCTCAACCACATGTACGACAATTGGACGATCGCCGGCGTGATGAGCGCCGCGTACGTGCTCGCCACCGCCGCGGTCACGCCGCTGTACGCGCGCCTGTTCGACCGGTTCGGCCAGCGCAAGGTCGGTCCGGTGATCCTGACGGTGCAGATCATCGTCATGCTGGGCTTCGCGTTCGCCGCGCTGATGCGCGTGCCGATTCCGCTGCTGTTCGTGCTTGCCGTGGTCATGGGCATGACGCAGTTCTCGTTCGGCGCGCTCGTACGCACCCGTTGGGCGTACGTGCTCGACCGCGCCGACAAGGAGGACCTGCTCAACACCGCGTATGCGCTCGAATCCGCCATCGACGAGATCGTGTTCATCTTCGGGCCGATTCTGGCGGCTTTCCTGGCCGCGTCCGTGCATCCCGTATCACAGCTGTTCGTGCCGACCCTCGCCTGCGCGTTCGGCGGTGCCGTGTTCTTCGCATTGCGTGACACTCAACCGCCGGTATTGCGCGAAATCACGGTCGTCGCGGCCGGTACGGACGATGCTGACGTGCGATTGGCGGCCGGCGGTGCCGCTGGTGCCGCGGTTTCCGCGGACCGTTTCGATTTGGATCGGCTCAAGACGGGCGATCGCGACCGCAGGAAACGCAACGTGCTCACCTATGCGGGTGTGCTGCCGCTCCTCGCCGTGTTCATCGTGTTCAACATGGCGTTCACCGCGTTCGACACGTCCATGACCGCCGTCATGAAATCGCTGCACCTCGACTCCGTGCTCGGCGTGCAGCTGGCCATGCTGGCCGTCGGCTCCTGCATGGGCGCGCTGGTCTTCGGCTCGCGCGAGCTCAAAGGCTCCCGCTGGCGTCACATGATCATGTTCCTCGCCTTGATGACCGTCGGCTTTGTGGTGATCCACCTGTGCCAGGGCAACCTGATCGTGATGGGACTGGTGGAGATCCTCACCGGCCTGACCATTTCGCCGGTATTCGCCTCCGGCAACCTCCTCGTCAAGGAGACCGTGCCCGAGGAATCGCTCACCGAAGGCCTGTCCTGGGTGAGCACCGCCGGCACGATGGGCGCGTCGTTCGGCTCCATGATCACCGGCATCGTGCTCGACCATTTCGATCCGGGCGTGGGATTGAGCCTGCCCGCCGTGTTCGTGGGCTGTTCGATTCCGTTCGCGCTGTTCGGCTGGGTGCTGGTGCGCCGCCGCGGCTGACCGACGTTCGATCGTCAAGCGTCATAGCCGCCTGCCTCCGCGTCGAAGCGTCTCTTTAGATTCATAAGTGGAACACGTTATGGACGCGGACACGCGATTTCGAACACATGCGCACGGCAAACGTACGACATGCGCAACATGCGCGTCCGCGAAAACATCAAGGAGCTGCAATGATCAAGGTTTCCGTAGTCGGCGCCAAGGGCCGTATGGGCTCGCATGTGGTCGACGCCGTCAATGCCGCCGCCGACACCGAACTCGCGCTCGCGCTCGACGCAGGCGACGACCTGGCCGCCATCACCCCCGAAAACACCGACGTCGTGGTGGAGTTCACCGTGCCGAGCGTGTCGCTGGGCAATGTGCTCGCCCTCGTCAAGCAGGGCGTCGACGTGGTGGTCGGCACCACCGGCTGGACCGAAGAGAAGCTCGACCAGGTGCGTGCCGCGCTCGCAGCAGCTCCGCGTGAGGGCCAGAGCGTGTTCATCGCGCCGAACTTCGCCATTTCCGCGGTGCTCGCCGACCATTTCGCAAAGGTCGCGGCGCCGTATTTCGAATCCGCGGAAGTCATCGAACTGCACCACCCGACCAAGGTGGACGCTCCGTCCGGCACCGCTTTCCACACTGCGCAGGGCATCGCCGAAGCGCGCAAGGCGGCCGGTCTCGGCCCGGTTCCGGACGCCACCGAAACCGACGGCGGCTCCCGCGGCCAGGTGGTGGACGGCATCCACGTGCACGCCGTGCGTCTTCGCGGCCTCAACGCCCACGAGGAGGTGCTGTTCGGCAACTCCGGCGAACAGCTGACCATCCGCGCCGACAGCTTCGACCGCATCTCCTTCATGCCGGGCGTGCTGCTGGCCGTGCGCAAGGTCTCCACCGGAACCTACCCGGGTCTGACTGTCGGCCTCGACCACTTCCTCGACCTGTAACCGTAATTCTTTTTTTCAAACTGCCGACGGGTGCATGTGTCTTCCGTCGGCAGTTTTTTATGGCGGATCTGTTCCGATTACTTGGCAAGGCGTGCGATGGCGGCGCTGACTTCCGCCAGCTTTTCGTCGGCAACGGTACCGCCCTCCGCCGCGGCTTTGGCGACGCAATGGTGCAGATGGTCGTCGAGCAGCAGTAGCGCCACCGACTTCAGCGCGCTGTCCGCTGCGGAAATCTGCGTCAGAATGTCGATGCAGTATTCGCCGTTTTCCGTCATCTGCCGAATGCCTCGCACCTGCCCTTCGATGCGATTCAATCGTGCGATGATCCTCTTCTGGTCGCTTGCGTACCCGTGTTGTGTGACGTTCATATCGTCCTCCTCGCTGCGCTGAAAATTTTATCTACGGCTGAAGGTTGCTCGTCCCTCTTGCCAATATACCCTATAGGGGTATATTGTGATGGTGTTTGCCGAAATCGAAGGCCAATCACGGACGGAAGGCGGCTGGAATATGCACATCGCAATCGCGCTTATTATGGCGCTGCTCGTCACGGCGGGCGTGCTGTGGTTCTTCTTCGCACCGCGCAAAGCGTATCGTGCGCCGTTGCGCGACGGCGTGCAGGAAGCGGTCGTCGAAGTCAAAGGCGGGTATAACCCAGCCGTCATCGAAGCTGAAGCGGGCATGCCGTTGCGGCTGATCTTCGATCGCAAGGAAGACGGCGAATGCTCGTCGCATGTCGTGTTCTCCGATTTCGGGGTCGATCTTGCGTTGCCCGCCTTCCGCACGACCACGCTGACGCTTCATCCCGACCAGCCGGGCGAGTATCCCTTCGCATGCGGTATGAACATGCTGCACGGCACGTTGCGCATACTGCCGGGAAAGCATGCAAGTGTCGGTGCCGCCGCCGGTTCCGCGGTTGGTTCCGTCGGCGCCAGTATGTCCGATTCCGGCGATTCGGACATTCGTGCGACTGCTGACGGTGCCCACGCATCCGGTTCCGCGGAAACAGGCGTGCAATGCGCGCAAAAAGGCGCCGTCCAAACGTCCGGTTCGGGTGATTCGGGCAAATCGCGCGGATCGGAATCGGAAATTCGCGCCCTCATCACCCGTCTTATCGTGGCGGCCGTCTGCACGATTCCCGTGTTCGGCTCCACCATGCTCATGCTGTATCCGATGCCGAACTGGCTGCAATTCCTGCTGATGCTGCCGATTGTCGGCTATGCGGCATTGCCGATTTTCCGCAGCGGTTTCGCCGCGATCGCTCACCGCTCGCCGGAGATGAACGCGCTCGTCAGCCTTGGTGCGCTGGCCGCATTCGCCTACTCCTGCGTGGTCACCTTCGCACCGAACGTCCTGCCCGAGAACGCGCGCGAACCGTATTTCGAAGCGGTCGGTGTGGTCGTCACGCTTATGCTTGTCGGCCAGCTGCTCGAAGCGCGCGCCCGCAAAGGCACCGGTGAAGCCATGCGCGCATTGGCGGGTCTGCAACCGAAAACCGCCCGCGTGGTGCGAGACGGCAAGGAAACCAGCATCGCCATCGATGACGTGCGCGTCGGCGACATCATCGCCATCCGCCCCGGCGAGCAGCTGCCGGTCGACGGCATCGTCATATCCGGCAGCTCCACCGTGGACGAATCGATGATCACCGGCGAAGCCATGCCGGTCGCCAAAACCGAGGGCAGCGAAGTGACGGGCGTCACCATCAACGGTGGTGGCTCGCTGCGGTACCGCGCCACGAAAGTCGGCAAGGACACCGTGCTCGCGCAGATCATCGGCATGGTGGCCGCCGCACAAAGCTCGAAAGCCCCCGTGCAACGATTGGCGGACCGTATCTCCGGCGTTTTCGTGCCGGCCGTGGTACTCATCGCCGTATGGTCGTGCGCGCTGTGGTTCGCGTTCGGCCCCGAACCGCGTGTCACGCACGCGCTGGTCGCCGCGGTATCGGTGCTGCTGATCGCCTGCCCGTGCGCGCTCGGACTGGCGACTCCGTTGTCGGTGACGGTCTCGACTGGCCGCGCGGCTCGCATGGGGGTGCTGGTCCGTTCCGCCGAAGCGTTGGAAACATGCGGCAAAGTCAATGCCGTCGTATTGGATAAGACCGGCACGATCACCGCCGGCAAACCCACCCTTACCGATGTGCTGCCGTTGGGCGTGTGGCATCGGCGTCCCGATGATTTGCTGACGATTGTCGCCGCCGCCGAACGTGATTCCGAGCATCCGCTCGCTGCTGCGATCGTTGCCGCAGCTGCGGAAAAAGCCGACGTCGCGGACGTTGCGGAACTCGCGCAAACCACCGATTTTCAGGCGATTGCCGGCCGTGGCGTCACCGCGCGCGTCACCTTCCGCGGTCTGCCGCACACCGTCGCCGTCGGCAACACCGACCTGATCGACGACCTTGACGTCGACATGCCCGACATTACGTCCGATACCTCCGAAATTGCCTCCGAGACCATCCACGATACGAACCTCGACGCCATCATCGCCGACATGGAACTCCTGTCACAGCAAGGCAAAACGCCGATCCTAGCGGCCATCGACGGCCATCTCGCCGGCATCGTCGCCGTCGCCGACGTGCCGAAAGCCGACTCGCGCCAAGCCATCGAACTGCTCCGCAAACGTGGCGTCGAAGCCGTCATGCTCACGGGAGACAATCCGACCACCGCACGCGCCATCGCAAGCCAGGTCGGTATCGACGAACGTCATGTGATCGCCGGCGTGCGGCCGGAACGCAAGGCCGACGAAATCGCAAAACTCCAATCGCAAGGCTATACGGTGGCGATGGTCGGCGACGGCATCAACGACGCGCCCGCCCTCGCCCGAGCCGACGTCGGTTTCGCCATCGGCACCGGCACCGACGTGGCCGTCCAATCCGCGGATGTGACACTGATGCGCGGCTCGCTCATGGGGCTCGTGCATGCGCTCGACCTGACGCACGCCGCCATGCGCAACATCGCGCAAAACCTCGGCTTCGCACTCGGCTACAACAGCATCGGCATCGCGATCGCGGCCGGCGTGCTGTATCCGTTCACCGGAACGCTGCTGAATCCGATGATCGCCGGCGCCGCGATGGCGTTCTCGTCGTTGTGCGTGGTGACGAACGCAAGCCGGCTGCGCCTGTTCGATCCGGACGCGGAGGCGGCGAAAAACAAGACGTATCGGGTACGCAAGCCCGATCCGAGCAAAAATAATGGCAACCAGCACAGTCGGAAAGGAACGATCATGGGACTGTTCAGCGATCACAAGGCCAAGAAGGAAGCCGAGAACATGGGCGCGATGGGCGCCGGACACTGCTGCGGCGGTCATGACGGCCACGGCATGGCTTCGAATATGGGCGATTCCGCGGCGAACGTTGCGAAGGACCCGGTTTGCGGCATGAGCGTCGATCCGGCCACCGCGGCCGCGACCCGCGAATACGGCGGCGTCACCTACTACTTCTGCAACCCCGGTTGCGCCGACAAGTTCGCCCAGAACCCGGCCGCCTACCTGGGCTGAGACCTGATTCTCGTCCGTCCCCAATCTGCCGACATCGAATGACATCCGGCCGTCGGCGGGTTGGGGATTTTTGTTGAATGGTTGATTTACGGATTCCGATTCACGGACGAACGATAAGATTCCCCTCCCGCACTCCGGAGAGCGCGTCCCGCCCCGCTACAAACGTGCGCGTGACGACGCCGTTAAGCGTCATGCCATCGCAGGCGCAGATCGGATTGCGGCTTTCCAAAGCGGTAGCATCCACAACAAACCGTTCGTACGGGCGAATAATCGCCAAATCGGCCCGCAATACCGGCGTTATATCGCCACGATCGTCAAGTCCCACAAGCCGTGCGGTGTTGCACGACATCCACCGCACGACGTCGGCCAAACTCAAGCCGCGCCGCATCGCACCCGTCAACACCGCGCGGAATCCGACCTGCAGACTGGAAACGCCACCCCACGCGGTGGCGAGCGTGCCGGCTTTCATATCCGCGCTGGCCGGGGAATGATCGGTGACGACACCATCCAACGTGCCGTCGGCAAGCCCCGCCCATAGCGCGTCCTGCTCATGCAGATCACGAATCGGCGGACAGCATTTGACCGCGGTGGCGTTGTCGGGAATATGGTCGCAATCCAACGTGAGGTAATGCGGACAGGTCTCCGCGCTGACCGGCAGTCCTTCGGTCTTCGCCCGCCGCAGCACGTCCACGCTCAGACCGCTGGACACGTGCAGAATATGCGTGCGGCAGCCGGTGCGTGCCACCAGCCGTACGATCTTGCGCACCGCGTTCGCCTCGCATTCGGCCGGGCGCGATGCCGGTTCAACAGTGTTCGCAACAGTCGGGGATTTTGTTGCCGCGTTAGTCGCCCATTTCGCTGGTTTGGCACCGTTTCTTCTATGCCGAATCCGCCCGATATGCGATGTTGATTGTGTGGGGTAAGCTGTTTTTGCCATGGTCGGTCATCTCCTGATGGTGGGTCGCGTTGCCAAGAGGCGCCGCCACTGCCTGTGATGGATGCATTTCAGTGCTTACGGCATCTGAAATTCTTCATTCGTCGTGACGGTTGTCGGCGGCCAAACCTGGTGAAACCCGGAAAGCAAGGGGTAGCATCGTCAGGAGAGCGGATGCGCCGCGTGAGAATGTACTGCAGGGAAGGGCGATGAGCGTGACTTCTGGAATTATGCTTTCAGACAATATGGGGGCTTCGAAGGACGCCATGGACGAGGAAGGCAATGCTGCCGCGGACCTCGGCTTGGTGGCGCGCATCCGGGAATCCTTCGATTCGCTGACTGCGACGGAACGTGAGGCTGCGCAGTTCATTCTGGGTCATCTGACCGACGTGCTGGTCTGCAATTCCGTGGAATTGTCGCAGTTGAGCGGCATCTCGCAGCCGACGCTCAGCCGCCTGTACCGCAAGCTCGGCTATGCGAACGCGGGCGAATTCAGACGTGACGTGCGTCGCGTCCATCGTCCTGGCTCTCCGGAGCTTTCACGGCACACCCAGTGCGACGATTTGGTCGCCGACCATCTGCGCCGTGACGAGGAAAGCCTGAAACGCACGTTTGAAGGCATCGACCGCGCGCAACTGTCATCCGCATGCCAAGCCATGGCCACGGCCCCGCATGTGGCGGTGGTCGGGTACCGCAGCAGCTATCCCGTGGCGCTGCACATGCGCGAACAGCTGATGCGGCTACGCGGAAACGTTGATATTCTGCCGAATCCAGGCCAGTCCATAGGCGAAGATCTGGTTGATTATGCGGCAGGCGACGTAATCGTCATCATCGGCGTGGGCCGGCGTCTTCCCTTCTTCTCGCGGCTCATCGACGTGATGCTTGAGCGCGGCCTGACCGTGGTGGTGATTGGCGACATTTCGGCGCGCAACGCCGTCATCGGCCGTAACGTCGCCTTCTTCAAAGTGGTGCTGAACTCCCACGTGCTGACGAGCTTCACCGCGGCGTTCGCCCTGATCGCCCTGATGGTGGACGAAGTCGGAAAATGCCTCGTCGATACCGAAGACGAGGTGCACGCGCGTATCGAAGGCATCAACGATTGCTTCGATGCGCTCGATGAGCTTGAAGATTGATAGGGAAAATCTAGGCGCGGCACGTCCCGTTGGAACGGCGGTAAACGGAAGTGGAAGCGGGAATGGGAACGGAATGAATTCAAAACGAAACATGCTGGCGTACGACCGGTCCTCCACCGGATTGTGGGTGGCTTTGATCTTCCTCGTATCGCTGAATCTGCGGCCCGCCATCGCCGCCGTCGGGCCGGTCCTCGCCCAAATGGGAACCGACCTTGCGTGGGGCGAGGGCGTGCAGGGCGTATTGACGGCGATTCCGCTGATCGCCTTCGCCGCGGTCAGCCCGCTGGTCACGTTCCTTGCACGCCGCATCGGCATCGACATGTCGATTCTGCTGGCCCTGCTGTGCATCGCGGCGGGCGACGCCATCCGCTCGTTCGGCGGCGGCGTTGGCATCTGGCTGGGCACGGTGGTGTTCGCCTCCGCCATCGCCGTCGGCAACGTTCTTGTGCCGGTGATCGCGAAACGTGACTATGCCGGCCATGTCGCGATGGCGACCGGCGTCTATTCCGGTTGCATCACCGCCGGCAGCGCCACCGCAGGTTTGCTGTCCGCGCCGCTTGCGCAGATGTGGGGCGGTTGGCGCGCGTCACTCGCCTTCTGGAGTGTGCCGCCGCTGGTCGTCGCCGTGCTGTGGGCGTTGCGTATCCTGCACAATCGCAAAGTCGTTATCGCTTCCGCCGGCGGCACCATCGAAACCAGCGATACTGGCGATATCGATGATATTGGCGATCGCAGTACGACGGCCAACGCACAAAACCCGCATTCCGCACAGCGACCGGCATGTTCCACGCAATCGTCGCATGGCGTGTTCGCCCGTGTTCTGCGCCGTCCGATGACGTGGTACGTGACGGCCTTCATGGGACTGCAATCGTCCGCCTTCTACACCATGTCCAACTGGATGCCGTCCATCTCGGCGTCCATCGGCTACGACGCCTCCACCGCCGGCGTGCATCTGTTCATCTTCCAAGGCATCGGCATTTTCTCCGGCCTGCTCATTCCGAAACTCATGAACGTGCGCGGCAACCAGGTCTGCGCGGCGCTTACCGCAAGCGCCCCCATGTTCATCGCCGGCCTCGGCATGCTGCTGCTGCCGCATCTCATGCCGGTATGGGCGTTCGTCGGCGGCTGCGCGCAAGGCGCGTCCCTGGTGGTGGCGCTCGCATTGATCGCGTTGCGCGGCCGTGACAGCGCCGAAACCGTGGTGCTGTCGGGCGTTGCGCAGTCGTTCGGCTATCTGATCGCGTCGCTCGGCCCGCTTATGTTCGGCGTGCTGGTCCAGGCCACCGGCGGCCACCATGTGCCGCTGATGGTGTTCACGTTCGTCGCTTTCCTGCAGTGCGTCGTCGCGGTCATCGTCGGCAGGCCTTCCAAAATGTGACTTTTCGCATCTCGCGAAATCGAAAGCGTCCGCAGAGGGAAGTACCGTTAGCCGTATGACAAGCCCTAAGACTGACGACGGTACAATGCATCTGCTCGATCCTGCTCCCTTCGGACGTATCCTTCCGGCCATGGTCACCCCCATGAAGGCCGACGGAGCCGTAGATTTCGAAGCCGCGCAACAGCTGGCGAGGCAGCTCGTGGCGGATGGTGCCGACGGTCTTGTGGTCAACGGCACCACCGGCGAATCTCCGACCACCCACATGGAGGAGAAGGTCGAGCTGGTTCAGGCCGTCAAGGAAGTCGTGGACGTGCCGGTCATTTCCGGCGCCGGTTCCAACGACACCGCGCACACCGTGCGCATGGTGGAGCAGACCCAGGAGGCGGGCGCCGACGCGGTGCTCGTGGTCGCCCCGTATTACTCCCGTCCGTCGCAGGAAGGCGTGTTCCGCCACTACAAGGCGGTCAACGATTCCGCGGACAAGCCGATCATCATCTACGATGTGCCGGGCCGTACCGGACTGCACATCCAGCTGGAGACCTACCGCCGTCTGGCCGAGCTCGACCACGTCAAGGCCGTCAAGGACGCCACCGGAGACATCGCCGGCGCGGTACGCAAGCGTATGGAAACCGGCCTGACCTGGTATTCGGGCGATGACGGCCTGTTCCTGCCGTTCCTGTCCGTCGGCGCAGTCGGCATCATCTCCGTGATCGCGCACGCCGCCGCCGGCCCGATGCGTGACCTCGCCAACGCGTTCGATCGTGGCGATATCCACGAAGCGCAGCGCATCTCCGTGCAGCTGGCGCCGCTCGTCGAAGCGATGAACGGCAATGGCTTCCAGGCCGTGATGGCCAAGGCCTCGCTGAAGGTGCGTGGAATCCTCGACTCCACCGAAATGCGCCTGCCGAACGTCGGTCCGGGCGAAGCGGAACTCGTGCGCGCGGAAAAGGGCATGCGCGCCGCGGGACTGCTGTGAACCGAATCGCATGATGCGACTGGCCTGTCGCGCATGAACGCCGGCAGGCACCCAAATTCCTCGTTTCCGCATAGGCGGAGACAATTAGTAATAGAAATCCAACTAGGAAATGGCTACAGAAGAAACCACAAAGACAACAACACACAAGCGCGGCAGCAAAGCTGCCAAGCGCACTGAAACCGCAGTCAAGGCATCCAAGACCACTAAGGCCGCGAAGTCCGAGAAGACCGCCATCAAGAAGGCCAAGTCCTCCACCCGCAGCCGTGGCAACGGTGGCTCGCGCAACGGCGGCTCCCGTGGATCCCGTGGCGGCAACGGTTCGAACCGTCGTCCGTCGCATTCCGCGCCGCAATCCACCGCGCCGCAGCAGGACGAGGTGCTGATCGCCCCGCCGAAGTACCGCAAGGGCTCCATGCGCATCGTGCCGCTCGGCGGTCTGGGTGAGATCGGCCGCAACATGAACGTGGTCGAATACAACGGGCATATCCTGCTCATCGACTGCGGCGTGCTCTTCCCGGAAGAGGAGCAGCCGGGCGTGGACCTCATCCTGCCTGACTTCCACTACATCAAGGACCGTCTCGACAAGGTCGAGGCGCTTGTGCTCACCCACGGCCACGAGGACCATATCGGTGGCGTGCCGTACCTGCTCAAGCTCCGCCCGGACATTCCGCTGATCGGTTCCAAGCTCACCCTCGCCTTCGTTGAGGCCAAGTGCAAGGAACACCGCATCAACCCGACGCTCGTCGAGGTCAAGGGACGCGACAAGCTCAAGGTCGGCCCGTTCAACCTGGAATTCGTGAACGTCACGCACTCCATTCCGGACGCGCTCGCCGTGTTCGTGCAGACCCCCGCCGGCTCGCTTATCGACACCGGCGACATCAAGCTCGACCAGCTGCCGCTCGACCACCGCATCACCGATCTGGTGGAATTCGGCAAGCTTGGCGAAAAGGGTGTGGATCTGCTGATGATGGACTCCACCAACGCCGAGGTCCCGGGCTTCGTCAAGCCGGAGACCTCCATCGGTCCGGCGCTCGACCAGGCGTTCGCACAGGCCACTCGCAAGATCATCGTGGCCAGCTTCTCCAGCCACGTGCACCGCGTGCAGCAGGTCGTGGACGCCGCCCACAAGTACGGCCGCAAGGTCGTGTTCGTCGGACGTTCCATGGTCCGCAACATGTCCATCGCAGCAGATCTGGGCTACCTGCGTCTGCCCGAGGACACCGTCATCGACCTGAAGCAGGCCCATGACGTGCAGGACGACAAGCTCGTCTACATGTGCACCGGCTCCCAGGGCGAACCA
>OATH01000662.1_pt1 | contig 21198 bp, 9 predicted proteins | sample 1494971 | NCBI WGS metagenome assembly OATH01 (sample SAMEA2579949, study PRJEB22360) | human gut metagenome
CAGCAAGCACGAACACGGCGATGCCAGCCACGTACAGCAGCACGGTGCCCATGCCACCGGTGGACGGGAGGTTGGAGCCCTTCTTGTTCACGACGTCGGCCTGAACGGTACCATTCGTCTTATCACCGTCAGTCTGATTAATCTTCAGAGAAGTCAGCGCCGGATTGTCAGACAATACATCGTGGTCAGCAGTGATGGTGAAGAGCGTGTCAGCAGCAGTGTTATAGCCTGCCGGAGTGTGGGTCTCCACGAGCTTGTACTCGCCATCATCAATGCGGGAGAAAGATCCAGTGTAGGTGAAATGCCCCTCGGTGCCGCCCCTCGTCAGAGCGATCTCTCCGACCTTATTCCACTCCTCGCTCTTGTCATTCTTGTACTTCTTGTACAGCGTGAACTTCGGCATATCACTTTCCGCCGGGTCACCCTGATCGAAGGTCTTGTTGACGTTCAGCTGGTAGGTGAAGACGATGACCTTATCTTTCGGAGTCTCACCAGTCGGAGAGCCTGCACCATCGCCAGTGTAGTTCGGATTGTTGGAGTATTCGAGCTTAGCCTCGTTCGGGTTACCCGCAGAACCAATCACAGCATTCTTGTTCAGCGTGGATGCATATTCGACAGTGAACTTGCCACCTTCAGCAACAGCAATGGCTTGACCCTCGGAATCAGTAAGAGACTTGACATCGTTGATGGTGAGGGTGAACGTGCTATCAGCAGTGGTAGTAGTCGGGTTCAGAGTCAGGGTGTACTGGCTCGCCGGAACGACGGTTTCCTCATACTTAACAATGAAGCCAGAAGCCTCCGGATAAGTCAAACCAGCCGACTGCGTATCCTTAAAGACCAGCTTGTAGGTCTTGTACGCCGCGAAATCGTCCTTGTCCGTCGGCAAGGTGGCGGTCAGCTTAAATGGAACCGTATCGTTCACGTCGTAGTCAGCAGAATCCTGCCACCCAGTGGTAGTGCCTTCGGAGTCGTTGGCATCCTGGACCTTCTTCTCGAAGGTCGGCTTATCGGCCTTGCGGGCGATGGTCACGACTTCATTGCCAACAACCTTGACAATGTACAAAGTAGCTGCATCATTACCGGTCACAGTGTCCTTGTCCTTGGCGAGGTAATAACCAGCCGGGACCTTGCTCAGCTGAGCTGCGGCCGATACTGTGCCGTATGCATCGCCAGTCAAATCAACGAACTTGTTGATAGTTTCAAGCTTCATCGAATCGGAGGCACTGCTCTCAAGCCCAGCCACCTTCTTGGCAGCATCAGCGGCTGACAGATTAGTGCCGCCATCACCAGCTCCATTCGCGGTCTTGAAGTTCTGGCCAGCTGCAACGTTGCCAAGAGAACCATCACTACCGTACGTACCAGTAAAAATCTGGTAGACGGAATAGGTGTGGGTATCGTTGGCTTCAACCGCGATACCACCAGTTGGGTCATCCGCCATGGCGGTGGAGGCGCCGGCGAAACCGGCGACGGCCATTGCCGCGGTGGCTGCCACGGCTACGAGGCCTTTGAGAACCTTGTTCATTGTTCTCCCTTTCTTATTTGTTTGAAATCTTGGAAATCTTCAGTTATGTGTATTCAGTTATTGCCTAGTGGGCATTGGGTCGCTACGCTACGGTCCAGTCCCCCTTCTCCTAGACGAGTTCATCATTGCCGCCTCCTGACCTTGAGGGCCATTCCAGCCGCAACAACACCTATCAACGCAGCCACCAAAGCCGCCGCGTAAATCCAATAATCGCCAGCTCCACCAGCCCCCGGCAGAATCACTCCCGGCTTGTTCTTGATGTTGCCACCATTGACAGTGAACGTGGTCTGCTCGTTGTAAGCGCTTGTACCTTCAGTATTGAAGTCGGTGTTCGCGTACCAATTGCCAGCGATGTTGTCGCCTTCCAGCGGGCCGATGCGGAACTTGTGCGGAGTGGCGTCGAGATCGTATCCGTCAGGAGCCTTGGACTCGATGAGCTGGTACTCACCCCAGACCAAGCCGCTGATCTTGAATTTGCCGGAGGCACCATCCAAATCAACATATTCACCGGTCTGGGCAGAGCATTTAGCAACGCCGTTCTGCCCATCCACGCAGTCGGTGACCGTGCCAAGTGTGGCGCCCGAAGTGACAACGGTGTACTTGGCTGCGCCATCAGCCCAAGAGAAGGCCTTCGTCTGCTTGAGGGTCCATTCGGAACCGGAAAGCGAATCAGAATTGTTGGTATCCGAAGACACCTTGGTCCACATCACGGTGCCGGTTTTACGAGTGTTCGCAATCTTGGAATCCGTGACATCGGGATTCCAGATAACGCTTCCATCCTTGATGGTAATCGTGTACACCGTGTTGGAAAGATCGTAGCCGTTTGGAGCCTTGGTTTCCCGCAGATGGTACGTGCCATTCGCAAGGTCGGAAACCTTGAACTTGCCAGCAGCCGTGTCCTCATCCACCTTGGTGGAGACAGTCTCGTTCACCGCGTTCAGCACACTACCCTGAGCGCGCAGCACAGCCGAAACCGCACGATGCTCACCACTACGGGAGGTAACGCGACGGCTACTATATGCGGCAGTGGAGATGACGGCGCAGCCGGAGGGCGCAGTGCCAAGTATCTCAGTTGCAGTGTTCAACGTCACAATGTCGCCACCGTTGAACGCAAAACCACTGTTTGCATCGGGACGATAGAAGGATTGCGGCGTAGTCCAGTTGGCCTTGTCTCTGCGGATTCGGAAACTGGCGCTGGTAGGCATGACCTCATTGATGGTGTACGACACGTAACCATTGCAGCCACTGGCAACCGTCATCTCTTTTCTGTTCGGCTGATCGCCGTCGTCTGCAGGCCAGCTTCCGTTCGAGGTCTTCCACTCAAGATACAGCTTCTGACCATTATTCTGGTTGAAGTCATCTTGCATCTTGAAGAACACCGTGGTGGTGGTTGCCGGCGGCTTGGTCACGCTCACCCCCAGGGTGACGGTCTTGTCCGTACGAGTTTCCTTGGCTGTGATGATGACGGGGCTTGAGGTCATCTTGTTCGCGGTCAACGTGACGCTGGTGCCGGTGGTGGGGCTCAGCGAGACGTTATCCGCACTGGAAGTGAACCATTCAACCTTGTTGCCTTCAGGAGCCACGGAAGCGGTCAGTTTGCGGATCTCGCCCTTCTCAAGACTGATTTCCTGACCATTGGTATAGCCGTTAATCGACACGGAAGTCTCTACGGTCACGCCGGAAACATTGACAGTGAACGATGCGGTGACCTTACCATCAGCCGACTTCACGGTAATAGTGGTATTGCCGTTGCCGGTCGGAGTGACGGTACCGTTCTGGTCAACCGACGCGACAGTGGCGTTGTCGGAAGACCAAGTCAGCTTGGCACCAGTGATCACCTGGTTTTGCTGGTCGTACGCAGTTGCGGTAAACGTCTGCGAATTGTTGCCCTTAAACGTAATAGTCGTATCAGATGCGACAACGTTACCGTTTGCATCCGTAATCGTAATGCCTTTGACCTCTGTGCCGGACTGGTCATCAGTAATGTTCCAAGACTGCTCAGTAGTATTGCCGTTCATCTTGGAGAGCGTCCACGTTGAACCGGCCAGCAACGTGCTGTTGTCGGTGCCATCGACCTTCTGCCATTCGATCGCCGAACCGGTCTTCTTATTGATGATCTTGCCGTCGGTCAACAGTTTGTCTGCATCCGTGCTGATTGCACCACCGGCACTGTCGAAAACGTTGGAGATGTTTGTCGCAGCCTCGGTAGTGCTGTTACCAGTATTGATCTGGTAAATGTTGGTGTTCTGCGCATAACCTTCAGCCGTACCCGATTCCTTTAGGAAATAGGTGCCGTTCTTGGCGAGGTTGCCCAGCTGAAACGAACCTTCCGCATCGGCATCATCGTTCCAGCCGCCATCGGCGATGGTGGCGAGAGCGTTCGTGCCGTTTACCGCATCTTCCTTCTTGCCGTACACAGTCCAGCTGGTTCCGCCGAGAGCATTGTGCCCAGCGGTGTCATCCACCTTGTTCCACGCGATCGCGGCGCAGGAGGTGGAGTACGAGCCGTTCCATGGCAGATTATGACGCTCCTGGTCCATATCCACTGCAGAGGTGGAATATTTACCTTCGGAGTTGACAAAATTACCGTTGCCTGTGGTAACAACATCCTTGTTGTACATTTCGAAATCGCCGGTAGTCCACACACGACCGTTGGTGGAAACATGCGACTGGAAGTTACCTGCAGCACCGGAATCGTTGCCCGTTACCATAACGGAACCCATCCATGCGGCAGACGGATCATCGGTTACGTTGACGTTGTACCAGTCTTCCTTATCACCATGGTTCTGATCCTTGTACCAGCCGGTGTTGATGCGCCCCGACCCCTTACCACCAAGAATCGTAAGGGTATTGGTGTTATAGAAGTTCCACATCAGCTGGCTTGCACGCTTGACGTACTCCTGCCCATGCGTATTGTTGTAACGGTTTGTGCCCGTCGAATTCATCATGACGTAGCCGTCGGAGATATCAACGTCGTTCCATTTAAACTGCCAGCCATTACGGAACTTCACATTATTGCCATTACCATTGATATTGACGGCAACCGAAGCATTGTCGGAAATGTTCTTGAAGTTGAACACCACGCCGGCATCACCAATGCTATTCAGCATTGATGCATCCAAATTGAACACCTGCAACTCGTCTTTGCCGTTGCCAGTCAACGTGATTTCCGTCTGCCTGGATTTGTTCTGAATATCGAACCAATAGACGTTGTGTTCGTAGGTGTTGTAGCTGTACGAGTAACGAGAACCTGTGTAATTATCCTCATTGCCTTTCGCAACAGTGTTGCTGGAAGAAATCTTCGCGAGCTTGCCGGACAGCGTAGCCACATAATTCTTATAGTCGGAATACGTGTAATCCGAACCCGTCGAAGGATTCTTCACTCCGGAAATAACGTTGTTGTTTTGATTCCAGTTGACTTCGCCGTTGCCGCCCATGGCGTACACGGAATACTGTTCACCGTTCTTCCAAGTGTTGCGGCTTTGCACTGTGGTCTGATTACCAGCAATGTTCGCGCTAAAGTTATGGTCATTCGTCTCGCCGGTAGCGCCATTCCCCGCTCCGGTTCCAAGCCAGCTGGATCCCTGATTAGCGTCATCCGTCCAGCCCTGAGCACCACCGAACCAATTCAACTCGGAATTGGTGCTATTGCCACCGACCGAAAGCACGGTCGAGCCGTCCTTTGGACGGAACTGCGAACCAAAACCGACGATGCCCCAACGAAAACCACGCGAACGATTGAATGAGCCATCCTCATTCCAGATGTTCCAAGCCTGCTTCATTGGATGAAGCAAAAGCTTTCCGTTCACAGCGGTCAAGCCTTCGGCCTCAACAGCGTAAGAACCCTCAGGCGCATTGTTGTTATTGGCAGAAGTAATGCCCGACTTCTTGCCACCTACATACATGTCACCGCCAACGAAAGTAGCGATACCTTCATCGTTACCGCTGCCGGAGATCTGATCGCCTAACGGTTCTGTGGTAGGCGTGCAGATTGCGCCGTCCTTGCGACTTTCGTCAGCTTTGGCATTGTAGGCGGGGAGGAGGGAAGTTACTGCGACGGTGGCCATCATGGCTACCGCTATGGCGGCGGCGGTCAGGGAGCGGGTACGCGAAAGCGCGCGACCGGATGCCGATCGCGTTCCTGCATAGTGTCGTGGTGCGTTGCCGACACCATTACGCCATTGCCTCATCTTGTCCCCTATCCGCAAAGTGTTCACCCTTCTGAGCCCCTCAACTCGAGGGTTGATATCCTTTGCATAATGCCGTTATCACTTCTGTTTTACGTATAGCTTCTACGCTGTTCCCATCTCCGGCAACACAGCCGGAAACCTCTGTTTTCCCTTTTTCTCTGACCTACGGTTTACTATGATAACCTTTGCAGTTATGAAAACAAAATGAAACAGAAAGAACCCACACCCCCCTCCCCCGATACGTTTTTTCGTCCCCTCTCACGGGGACAACGCTTTAAAGCCTGATATTCAACGGTTTGTCAACGATTGCAAAATCAAAAAACACATGCTGATCATTGAATGAAATTCATCATTCATCAGCCCCCGATTGGCGTGTCATGAAACACATCACTGCAAATTGTTTCATTTTTTTCATGAAAACGTATGCCACACACCGTGACTATAGTGGGGGGGTATCCCCTACCAATCCACCCCGGGCCATCACAATCAGCCCGTCGGCATTGACGGGCTGCGGAAGGACAATGAGACTCGGCTCTCAGCGGCCAGTGCCATACACGGAATCGGTGCCACGCAGCACGAGCTGGGCGCGCACAATCTCATGCGCGTTTTCAAGCGGCTCACCTTCGATAAGCTTCATGGCCTTTTGTGCGGCCGCGCGACCCATCGCATACGGATCCTGGCGCATGGTGGTCAGGCTCACAGTGTCGGCGTACGGCGAATCGTCGAAGCCGATAATCGAATAGTCACTCGGCGTGTGGTGGCCGTAACGTTCCAAACGCAACACCAGCGGAATCGCCATCATATCCATCTGGCAGCAAATCGCGTCCGGGAACTCGTCCAACGCAAGCAGCGCGGTCAACGCCGAGTCGGCGAAGGTCTTGCCACGCGGCACAGAGACGACGCGCCACTTGAAGTCATGGGAGGCCTCCATCGTCTTGCAGGCGCGGATGAAGCCCTGTCCTCGCGCATCGATGGAGGAATTAATGGAATCGACCGCATCGGAGCACACGTACACGATATTCTTGTGCCCCAGATTGATCAGATGCTGGGCGGCGGTGAACATGCCGTCCTCATCGTCGATGGAGATGGTGGCGTCGAAGCCGTTTTGCGTCGGCGTATTGATGCCGATGATCGGCACGTGGATGCGTTTGAGCTGCTGGATTTCCTTCGGATCCACGCCGAACGACGTTACGAATACGGCGTCCACGTTGCGGCGGACGGGCAGATTCGTGAAGAATTCCTTGCGATTCTCGGCCGTGTCGACATGCTGGAACAGCGATACGTCATACCCGGCATTATGCATGACGGATTCGATTCCAGCGAACACTTCCGTATTGAACCAGCTAGTGATCTCTTCATTCATCAGCATCGCCACACGGTACGATTGGCCCGATTTCAACGATGTCGCGGAACGTGAGATGTTGAAATCAAGCTTGTCGGCAGTTTCCAGCACCTTGCGACGTGTACGTTCGGACACCAGTTCCGGCCGCGTGAACGCGCGCGATACCGTGGAAATCGACACACCCGCGGCCTTGGCCACCTCGCGAATGCCTGCTCTATCCATCTCTCAACCCCTTTGCGGTTTCTGCATCATAATCACAAACGTTCCCAGCCTTGGAAACACTTGCCCGAGCGGCAATGCTCTCCCATATTGCTACTATTATACTGCGAACGTTGTCAAAAATCACGCTAATGTTGCACCAATAGCACAAAATATCAAAATAACTGGATAAGCCGCGTAAAAAGCCCACTTCGTCCACTGCCGCTTATAACCCAACTCGCCGTTGTAATAATGCACGAATGCAACGCCAATGCCAGGCATAATCATCATCACCGCGCCAAACAGGCCGGCAGTGAACATCATCGAATTCTCATGCTGGCGCATCAACGTGAAAATCAGCACGAAACCAAGCGTCACCGCGCCGACGCTCATCATATGCTGGCGCAGGCCGACGCGCAGCAGCAGATCCCACAACAGTCCGATCAACACCAGACCGACCGACAACACAATCTTCATTGACTTCTGGTAGCGCGCCGCCACCCAATCCAACACGACAAGCACAACGAACGCGATGAACAGACCGAAAACAGGGTTCTGCGAGCCAAAATCGAAAGCCTTATGCGACGTGCAGAGGTCGTACGGCACCTCACACACCACGGCGAGGATGAACAGCCGTAGACCATACGCGACGCGACTATGTGTTTCACGGAAACCCTGCACCAGCAGCCACGCGTAGATCGGAATGGCGAACCAAGATATGACCTCGCTTAAGACCATCGCCGTGAGCGACGTCATATTATTGACGTCGGAACCGAAAAACAGCGGCACAATGGTGGTGCTACCAGCTGACAGAGCCAACGCCACAGCGCCGATGACCTTGAGCTGGAACACCGTCAGTCCGCGGTGCTTCTTCTTGGTACGGCGAGCGCCGCCGAATCCGATCTGTTCAATCGAATCAGCTCCAGCACCCTGCTCGGCATAGCTTTCCATATGTCCTCCTCAGTTCCGCATACGGCCTTTCGTGCGCCCAAGACGCCCAGTACGCCCAAGACGCAACCTACGCGCGTTTCACGCGTTCAGCACGAATTTCAGCAGACCGTCGTAGTCGGCACCGGTAAACGAACATACCGCATGCTCCGACTTGGGCGGGTCGCTCATCGGCGAAATTTCCGTACGGAAGTATGCTGCGTCGAGACCGGCGGAATTGGCTCCGATAATATCGTTTGCTTCATCGTTGCCCACCATGAGCGCGTTTTTTGCGATTACGAACTCGCGGTCGAGAGCCAGCATGTACAAGTCGCGGGCAGGCTTGCGGATTTTCTCTTCGCTGGAGATAATCACGTCGTCCAGTACGTTCGCCAAGCCGGTCATTTCCAGTTCGGGGCGAGTATAGCAGGCTTGTGCGTTGCTTAGCAGCGCCACGACGACGCCGGCCTCCTGCAATGCTTCGATCATGTCGAGTGCGCCCGGATACAGGCGGATCATGCTGGTGCTGCCCTGCCGGAACGCCCATGCGGCTTTCAGCGCGGCTTGCGGCAGTGCCAGTTTCTTTTCAGCCTCCTCACTACGGTTCATCAGCAGCGACCGGTAGACCGGCAGGATATCGAATTCATCCCATCCGTTACGGACGATTGCACGATCGGCTTGATGGACCATTTCGCGGGCCTCAAGTTTTTCGAAGCGTTCGCGCATTTCGTCGACCGATTCGTAGTCGGCACCCAGTTCGCAAACGCAGTCATATAGCGCCTGCCAGGCGGTTTCGCTCTGTTCGTCTGTACGAATGTCGATCAACGTCCCGTAGAGGTCGAAAAATACCACCTCATATCGTGGATTATGAGCTCCGGCTCCCACTTCTCGTATCCTTTCTGGTTTTCCGGCCCCATTGCCGTATCGGTTACGGCGACCGCAGCTTTGCGGTCGCCGTTTTGTAGCTTCCCTACTGAGAGTATTACTGCAACCGCCAGATTGCAAACGTATGCGGTGGAACAATCAAATAATCGCCATCACCTGCGCTCACATTGCCTTCCACCGGACTGACGGACGAGCCGAGACCACACCAGTATCTCCGTATTCCGCCAATCGGTTCCAAACCCGTTACGGCCACGTCAATAACGCCGACGTGTCTGCCTGGATTGGCGGCCATCAGATAATCGCCGACGCGGAACACGAGTTCGTCGCCTTCCGTATCGACGATATTGCGATTGCCGTCGAACCACTGTGGATCAGACTTGCGCAATGCAATCAACTTCGCGTAATACTCAATCAAATCGCGCTTCTGCCATGCACGGTTCCAATCGAGCCAGTTAAGCTCTTTGGCGGAATCGTAAGAATCAGAGCTGCCGAATTTGGTACGTGCGAACTCCTCGCCGGACAGCATGAACGGGATGCCAGCGGAGGTAAGCGTGATACCCACAGCCAGCTTGTTGGCGTCCATCACGTCGGTCAGCGCGGCCGCAATCTGCGGACCGACACCGGCCAGCCCTTCCGCCGAGAAATCGGCGTCATACATGACTTTTGGCACATCCACGGTATTTTCGTTAACACCTTCGGCCACGGTGCTGCCCAACGAACCAGCCGCAAAGCTCGCGCACAACTTGTCCCACAGCGTGAGGTCGTCGTGCGCGGACACGTATTGAATGACCTGGCCTGCCACTCCTTCCGAATGTTTGCCGCGACGCCACGCGTCCACGGCCTCACGCGCAGCCGCTACGTTCTCGTGCATGCCACCGTTCACATAACCCGGGCGGTCCGAGAAGAACACATGGCCCTTGATGGTGTCTCGCGTGGTGTCGCAGAAGTGGCCGATGCGACTGTCAAGCTTCGACAGGCCTGACTTGTCAGCCAGCACGGTGTCGCTGGGCAGCGGCGCGGTGGCGCCCGCGGACCACGGTTCGCCGTACATGAGAATGTCGCGTCCACGGCCGGGAATCTCGTCCAGCGCGGCGCGCACGGCGTTCATGGTGTCCACGTCAATCAGACCCATCAGGTCGAAACGGAAGCCGTCCATGTGGTATTCGCGCGCCCAGAACGTCACGGATTCCACGATGAACCGGCGGAACATCTTGCGTTCGGTGGCCATATCGCAGCCGCAGCCGGATCCGTTGGCCAGCGCGCCGTTGGGCTTACGGCGCAGGAAATAGTCCGGCACCGACCGCTCAAACCAATTATCGGGCGAGAACATGTGGTTGTAGACCACGTCCATGATCACTTTGATGCCGGCGTTGTGCAGCGCCTGCACCATCTGCTTCACTTCGCGGATGCGCACCGACCCGTCGAACGGATTGGTGGAATACGAGCCTTCCGGCACGTTGTAATTGACCGGATCGTACCCCCAGTTGTAGCGATCGCAGGTCTCTTCGTCCACGGAACCGAAATCGTAAATCGGCATGAGCTGCACCGCGGTGACGCCAAGTTTCTTGAGATATGCGATGCCCGTGGGAAAGTCGGGATGCCCGTCCAGAGACGTACCGTCGTCGGTGAACGCCAGATACTTGCCCCGATGCGATTCGGGGAAACCGCCGGCGGGATCATTGCTGAAATCGCCCACATGGGTTTCCCAGACCACCGTCTGCGCAAGCGGCACGTCCGGCATATGGTCGCGGTACCAACCATCCGGATTGGTGCGGCTGAAGTCCACGACCATGCTGCGCCGGCCGTTCACACCGGCCCCGCGCGCCCACGGGTCGGCGATGCGGTCGACGGAACCGCAATCGCGTTCGATCAAAAAGTCGTAATACACGCCGTGCATGTTGTCGGCGAAATCGTACGTCCAGGAACCATCGGATTCCGGACGCATCGTGTACTGTCCAATCAGAGCGTCGCCGCTTTCCCCCATGGAGCCACGCGAGAACAGTCTCAGGGTCACCTTCTGTGCGGAAGGAGCCCAGAGAGCGAACTGGGTGCCGGTTTCAGTAACAACGGCACCCAGCGGCCGTTCCAGACACAGCGGGAACGGTTCGGCGACGCTCGTGTTCGGCTGTGCGAAGCTGTCTACGAGCGTCATTATTGCGTTACCTTTCCGTCAGCCCTTCACGGAGCCCGACATGGACTCCTGATAGAAGCGCTGCATCACAATGAACAGGATGGCGATCGGAACGGAGATCACGACCGCGGCCGCGGCGAAGCGGGCAAACCAGTTCTGGATATATTCCTTCTGCAGCATGAGCCACAGGCCCAATGCCACGGTGTAGTTGGATTGCGTACGGCAGATCACCTTGGCCATGACAAAGTCGAGCCACGGGGTCAGGAAGCCGATGATGGCCTGGTAGACGATCATGGGCTTGCAGATCGGGATGATGATCTTATGGAACACCTGGAAACGGGTGCAACCGTCGAGCAGGGCGGCTTCGTCCAGCGAGGTCGGAATGGTGTCCATATAGCCCTTCATCACGTAGAAGCCAGCGCCGGAACCGGCGGAGTACACGAGAATCAACGCCACGGTAGTCATGGTGCCGCTTGACAGGCCCAAGGCCTTCAAGATGAAGTAGATGGCGGTGACGGCCATGATACCCGGGAACATGCCAAGAATCAGCACAACGTTCATGAAAGTCTTGCGCACACGGAAACGCATACGGCTCATGCAGTATGCCACAGAGAGCACGAAGATCAGAGAAATCGCACAGGTGAAGCAGGCGATGATGAACGTGGTGCCGAACATCTTCGGGAAGTCCAACACGTTGCGGTCGGTGAACAGCACCCTATAGTTGTCCAGAGTCCACTCCTTCGGGAAGAAGGAGCTGGTGTACGGGGCGGTGTTCTTATTGAACGACTCCGCGAACACCCATACGATCGGGACGAGCCAGATGACGGCCAGAATGGCCAGGAACAAGTGGGCGAACACGTCGCCGGTGATACGGCGGATCTTCTGGTCGTGCAGAAGGCCGTGGCTTTCCACTTTGGTTGCGGAATGCTTGTTGCTCATCGGAATGCCTCCTCATTCTTATAGGAGCCGGAATTGCGGTAGGTGATCAGCGAAACGATGGCCAACACGACGAAGGTCATGATGCCGATCACGGCACCGAGATTGTAATCCTGCTTGTCCACGGTCAGCTTGTACAGCCAGGTGATAAGCAAATCAGTGGAGCCTGCGGAATCGCCCAATGGCGTAGGATCGCCGCCGGACAGCAGGTAAATGACGTTGAAGTTGTTCACATTGCCCGTGAAGGTGGTGATCAGATACGGGGTGAGCACGAAGATAATGTACGGCATGGTGATCTTAGTAAAGATCTGCCACCAGTTGGCACCGTCGATCTTCGCCGCCTCATACTGATCGGCCGGAATGTTCTGCAGAATACCGGTGATCTGCATGATGGTGTACGGGATACCGACCCACAGGTTGATGATGATCACGGTGACGCGGGCCCAAGTGGCGTTGGTGAAGAACGGCAACGGGCCGTCAATCCAACCCCACGTCTGCAGCATGCGGTTCACCGCACCCTGCGGCTGGAGCATGGTGTGCATGACCAGCAGAGACACGAACTGCGGAACGGCGATGGACATGGAGAAGCAGGCACGCCAGAAACCCTTGAAGTGGGTGGTCTTGCGATTGATGATCATAGCCACGAACATGCCGAGGAAGAAGTTCAGGAAGGTGGCGAAGAAGGCCCAGACCAATGTCCACACCAGCACACGTCCGAACAGTACGGCGTTAACGGTGCCGCCGCTGTTGGAGAAAACCTTGGCGAAGTTCTCAAAGCCGACCCAGTGGAACAGCACGAGGTGCTTGTGGTCATAGCTGGTGAATGCCATTGAAATCATGAAGATCAACGGCAGCACGGTGAACACGACGATGCCCAGCGTGGGCAGGAACATCAGCAGAACGTGCGCCTTGGCATCGAGCAGCTCGCGGACATCGTCCATGAAGCTCGGAGCCTTGCCGTTCTCCTCGAGCAGCACCTGGGACTTGTATGCAGAGCGCACGGACATGACCCACAGGCCGATGAAGGCAGCGGTGATAACCAGAGTGGCGACACCGTACAACAGGATGACCACGGAACGGTCAGGTTCGGTGTAGACCCAGAAGCCGTCGACCAGCTTCTTGCCGCCTGCATTGGTGCCCAAGGTCGGCAACTTGGAAAGATAGTCCACACCATTGATTGCCATGAACACGAAGTATGCGATTTCCAGCGCCAGCATGGCAATGCCCTTGACATACTGCTTGCGCACGATATCGCCAAGACCAAACACCACTGCGGAAAGCTTAGTGAACAGGTCACCACGCCGGAACGCCGCCCTTACCGTGTAAGGCGACGGAGAAACATAATCAGCACCCTGCTTCCGAAGGCGCTTCATCTCCCGTGGGGAAAGAGTTGTTGCTGTCATTTCGACTGCCCTCTCATATGGATATTGAAAGATAAAAAAAGCTTTGCTCCCGGACAAGGGGAAGGAGAATTTAAAAACCTTGCCCGGGAATGCAAAGCTCGGAGGAGGAGTGAGCCACTATGCAAAGTGGAGAGAGACACCGCGACTCGAAGCATCTCTCAAAGCTGCAGGATGGCTGGGGGGATTTGGCAGTGCCAACCACCTGCATTCTTCAGTTATTGGATTTTTAGGATTACTGATTTCACTCAGCGATCTTGCCACCGGCCTGCTTGACCCAATCCTGGTACTTGGCGGCAGCGTTGTCCTTGGTGATTTCCTTGTTGACCAGGGCCTTGCCGAAGGTTTCGGCCGGAGTCCACCAATCGTTCATGCCGGACAGACCGGACTGCAGGAGAGCAGTGTTGGCCATGGTGTCGGCCTGGGCCTTGGCTGCGACGTCGTCGGTGGTCAGATCAGACAGGGACTTGTCGGTCGGCGGGATGGCGCGCATCTCGTAGTGCAGCTTCTGAGCTTCGGTGGAGCCGAGGTAAGCCGCGAACTGAGCGGCGGCCTTCGGGTTCTTGGCGTTCGGGTTGTAAGCAGCGGCCTTGGTGGCGGCGAAGGACTTCATCTGCTTCTTCTGGCCGTTCACGGTGAAGGTCGGCAGAGAGGTGGCGGCGTAGTTGTCACCCAGGGCCTCCTTCACGTCCTTAGCGGACCAGGTACCGGAGAACAGCACGTCGGCGGAGCCATCCTTGATGGCTGCGAGGCCGGAAGCGCCATCATCGTTGGAGAAGTTCGGGTTGGCGACCACATCAACCAGATAAGAGGTGATATCGGCGCCGTCCTTCGGGAAGACCATGCCTGCGTCAGCATCATTGCCCTTCTCGCCGAACAGGCTCAGGCCATCATAGAAGCCGTTGATGTACCAAGAATTCTGCAGGGAGAACGCGACCTTGGCCTTGGAAAGGATGGTATCGAAGTCCTTGGCCTCATCCTCGGTGATCTTGGACTTGTTGTAGTACATGAACCACGTGTTGTCGGTGTACGGCACGCCATAGAGCTTGCCATCGGTGCCGGTGACGGAGTTGACTTCGAGGTCACCGTTCTGTTCCTTCACCTGCTTCTCAGCGTCGGTGCCCAGCTGGCCAATGGCCTTGGCGTCCATTAGAACACCCAACTGATCGGAAGCGAACATATAGACATCGGCCGCCGCGGACGGATCAGTGCTGACCTGCTTGGAAGCATCGCCTTCAGAGACCACGTCATTCTTCCACGTGATATTGTATTCCGGATGCGCCTTGGCGAAGTTCTCTTCGACCTTGCCCAGCCAGTTGGTGTCCTTGGCCTGGTCTTCCTGCGGGGCCCACACGCTCAGCGTGACGGCCTCGGTGGAGCCGGAAGCGTTCTTATCGCCACCGTCGGAGGAGCCACCGCACGCAGCGAGCGGAACCAGCATAGAAACGGCAGCAGTAAGTCCGATTGCCTTCTTCCAATCGATCTTCATTGATCTTCCTTTCCTCACATAACCTTGTGTTCCTCAACATCTCCGGTTAAATGGTACGGACCAAAACCCTGCATACGTTCACATCATCGTTCTTGGATGATTACCAACAACACTGGGGCCACCAAAAATGTATCAGTGATTGTTAGTGTAGCACGTTTCTGCCAACGTTTGCAATTCAGCGTTATGATTGTTTCAAAGAAACACCGCAAACCGCGAAATATCAAGGAGACACACCCTCATGCTTCCCCCCGCGAAACACCCCCACCCCAAATGGCTTGCCGACGCAATTTTTTATGAAATCTATCCACAGTCCTTCGTCGACTCCAATGGCGACGGCATCGGAGACATCCCCGGAATCACTTTAAAACTGGACTACATCAAGGATCTCGGATGCAACGCGATCTGGCTCAATCCCTGTTTCGACTCGCCATTCAAAGACGCCGGCTACGACGTGCGCGACTACAAAAAGGTGGCATCACGCTACGGCACCAACGACGATCTCATTGCGTTGTTCGACGCCGCCCACCGGCGCGACATGCACGTGATCCTCGATCTCGTGCCAGGCCACACCAGCGAGGAACACGAGTGGTTCCACCGCAGTTGCAAGGTCGAACGAAACAATTATTCCGACCGCTACATCTGGACAGACTCATGGATCTCCGGTGGCGACGGACTGCCATTCATCGGCGGCGAATCGCCCCGCAACGGTACCTACATCTTGAACTTCTTCAAATGCCAGCCGGCGCTCAACTACGGTTTCGCGCACCCCGAACGTAGCTGGCAGAAGCCAGCCCTTGGTCCGGACGCGAAGGCCACTTGCGACGCGATGGTGGACGTCATGCGGTTCTGGCTTTCCCGTGGCGCAGACGGCTTCCGCGTGGATATGGCCGACAGCCTCGTCAAAAAGGACGATGAGGGCAAGCCTTACACCATCCGCACCTGGCAGTACATGTTCGCCCGGATCCGCCCGGCCTTCCCCGAAGCCGCGTTCGTTTCGGAATGGGGACGGCCAGAGGAGTCGATGGCCGCCGGCTTCGACATGGATTTCTATCTCGATTGGCGTTGGGACGGCGTTCCCAACGGCTACAACATGCTGTTGCGCAACGTGGACGACCCGTTGAGCCGCAAGGGCGACAAGAGCTATTTCAACGCCGATTCCGGCACGCCGATCAGCGAATTCCTGGACGAGTACGAGCCGCGTCTGCGCGAAGCGGAAACGGCCGACGGAAATTTTAATTTCATCACCTGCAACCACGACACCGCACGCGTGGCGCCGCGACTGTCGCAGCGCGAAATCGCCCTGGCATACTGCACGCTGTTCGCGATGCCGGGCGTGCCGTTCCTGTATTACGGCGACGAAATCGGCATGCGATACCGCGCACTGCCCGGCAAAGAAGGCGGCTACGTGCGCACCGGTTCGCGCACACCGATGCAGTGGGGTGCGAACGACGCATCCGGAGCACTTCACGTGTCCGATTCTGCAGAATCGGACACTCGGGCTGGTGATGTGACCGGTGGCAGCTACCTGCCCACCGACCCGTCCGCCGACGCCCCGACCGTCGCCGCACAGCAGGCCGACGCCGAATCACTGTGGCATACGGTGCGCTCCATACTTCACGTCAAGGGGGAATGCGACGCCTTGCGGTCGGGGGCTACGTTCCATGCAATCGAACGCGATAGAGTGTTCGTTTTCGAGCGTTCCACCCACCTGCAGAAGCTGATCATAGCCGTCAATCCAAGCCGCGATTGCAAAGCTTTGCAGTTACCAGATGGTAGTTATCGGACGATTTTCAGCATCGGCGAAAACGAAATTAGCGGCACTTCGCTGCGTCTAGGTCTGCAAAGCTTTGCAATTCTCGAAGCCGAGTAGCAGACGAGCAATGCCCCGTTGGAATAATCGTTTGCAATGCGGAGCGCTGCGCCTTCGTATTGCAAACGATAGTCAATATGGAAAAACAATTCCGGTTATCTATATTCCTGAAATTAGAGCAAAATCGCAATATAGCAACACTCTCTTACCGCAAAACACGCTTTGAAAACGATATCATACCGTGATATAGTTATCTTTGGTGCGAATGCCACCAGCATCGAAGCTGCGGCAATCGCAAGCAATGTAGCATGTCAGCCGTCACAAACGGCGCGGAAAGAAGGGACCTATGACACAGACCCAGCAGACCGAAAGCGCAGAACGCATCGCACGGCCTCTTATCCAGCTCGCCAAGCTCAATGGCATTTCCACGTCGTATATCGACCAGCTCGGCACCTATGTGGAAATCCGCGACGAAGTGCTCGTCTCCGTATTGGCCGCACTCGGCGTGGACGCATCCAGCGACGAAGCGATCACCGCCTCCTATGCGGCGACCCAGCAGCGCATCGCAGACACACTTGTTGAGCCGACCGTCGTGAAGTTCATCGGCAAGGAAGCCGTCACGCCAATCCGCGCGAAAGGAAACGACGTGGCGCTGAAGCTGACGTTGGAAGACGGCACGGAATATGCGGGCGATCTGACCGCGTATCTGACGGGCTCGAACGCAGATGACGGCTCGCTGCAACTGACGCTGCCGGACGATATTCCCGCCGGCTACCACACGCTGGCCGTCGATGCCGGCCCGCTGCACGCCGAAGCCGCGCTGATCTGCGCACCGGCACGCATCGAACTGCCGCCAGCAGTAGCGGAAAAGCAACGTTGGGGCTGGATGGCACAGATGTATTCCATCCGTTCCGCTGAATCCTGGGGCGTGGGCGACTATGGCGATCTGAAGCTGCTGCTGTCCGACGCGGCAACGAAATCGCATGCCGATTTCATGCTTATCAACCCGATTCACGCCACCGCGCCGGTGCCGCCGCTGGAGCCGTCGCCGTATCTTCCCGAATCGCGTCGTTTTCTCAATGTGACGTACATCCGTCCGCAGGATATCGCTGAATATGCGGAACTCAACGAGGCGGACCAGGCCGAAGTGGCGCGTCTGCACGCGGAAGCCTCGCCAGCCAACGACAGTATCGAGCCGCTCGACATCAATTCCGCTTGGTGGCACAAGCGCCAGGCGCTGCAGCTTGTGTACAACGTGCCGCGTTCCGTCGAGCGTCAGGCCGCGTTCGACGCGTTCAAGGAGGCCGCGGGTCCGGATCTGCGCGCGTTCGCCGCATGGTCGGTGGCGTTCCAGGTGTGGGGCGCGCCGTGGGAAGGCACGTGGTTCAAGGACACGAACCGCGATTCGCCTGAAGTGGTGGAGCTCATGCGCGAGCACGCCGATATGGTCGATTTCGAATGCTGGCTGCAGTGGATCGCCGACGAGCAGGTGACAGCCGCGCAGAACGCCGCCCGTGACAGCGGTATGGCACTCGGCCTCATGCAGGATATGGCCGTGGGCGTGCACTCGCTCGGCGCGGACGTGTGGTGGAATCCGGAACGTTTCGCAGTAGGCAGCGTAACCGTGGGCTGCCCACCGGACTTCTACAACCAGCAGGGTCAGGATTGGGGCCAGCCGCCGTTCAATCCGAATTATCTGGCCAAAACTGGTTATGGCGTGTACCGCGAGATGGTGCACAACATGTTCTCGCACGCGGGCGCGGTGCGCATCGACCATGTACTCGGCCTATTCCGTCTGTGGTGGATTCCGCAGGGCGAAGGCGCGCGCGGTGGCGCGTACGTTACGTACGACTATGAGGCGATGATCGCGATCCTGACCATTGAAGCGTCCCGCGTGAACGGTTTGGTGGTCGGCGAGGATCTGGGCACCGTGCCTGATTACGTACGCACGGTACTCGGCGAGCACGGCCTGCTGGGCTGCATGGTGGAATGGTTCGCCCGCGTGGACGACTCCCCCAACGCCGGCGACCCGTACGCCGATCCGTCCACGTACCGCAAGTACGCGCTGGCTTCCGTCACCACGCACGACCTGCCGCCGACCGCCGGCTACCTGCAGTTCGAGCACGTCAAGCTGCGCGAACAGCTGCACCTGCTGTCCGGCCCGGTCGAGGAGTTCCAGGCTTCCGCCACCGCCGAACGCGACGCGATGATGGACCGTCTCGTGGAGTCCGGCCTGATCACGCCGGAAGTGGCGGGCGATGTGGAAGGCCACATCCAGGAAATCGTCGAGGCGATGCACAAGATGCTGCTCAAGTCGCCGTCCGTGCTGCTGCAGGCCGCGCTGGTGGATGGCGTGGGCGAGACGCGCACGCAGAACCAGCCGGGCACGTCCAGTGAATACTCCAACTGGCGTGTGCCGCTGGCAGGCCCGGACCTCAAGGTGGTGCACACCGATGAGGTGTTCGATCTGCCGCGCGTGCAATCGCTTGCCGCCATCATGAACGGCGAGAAGTAGCGTTTAGACTTACCATTCCCCTTTCCTTACAAACCAAAATTCCGGTCCTCCTTGTGGAGGGCCGGAATTTTTCATATACGCAAGGCGATTTGGGAGCGGCCAGGTTCAGCGGTCGATCAGCCCAGCAGCAGCCAGACTGAGGCGTCGCTATCCAGCTTGCCGTCATCCGTCAACGGCACGGAATTTGCGATGGCGACCGCATCGTCCGGCAGGGCGATCGGCTCGTCGCCGAAATTGGTGACGGACAGGAATCGACGGCCTTCCGTGGCCGGACGCGAGTAGGCGACCACCGTATCGCCCATGTCCAGCAGGTCGGCGGACGTGTCTCCGGTTGCCGTCAGCACCGTCTGTCGCAACTGCAACAGCTTGCGGTACAAGTGCAGCATGGAACCGTTGTCATCGGCCTCGACGTCGGCCGCGAAATCCTTGAACCAGGCCGGCTGCGGCAAGTGCGCGTCGGCGGAATCGCCCTGCTCCGGGCCGAAACCGAACGTGCCGCCGGTGATGAAGTCCGGGCTCCACGAAGCCGGTTCGCCGCAATCGGCAGCCTTCCACGGCATCGGCACACGGCACCCGTCACGACCCTTGTCGGTGAAGTTGCGACGGGTGTTGAACGGCGTCGGATCCTCAAGACGATCCCACGGAATGTTCGCCACTTCGAACAGGCCCAGTTCCTCGCCCTGATACACGTAGGCGGAACCCGGCAGGCCCAGTTCCATCAGCGCGGCTGCGCGGGCGCGACGGGTGCCGAGCTCACGATTCTCGCGGTAGGTCTCTCCGTCACGCAACAGCCAATCGTGCGCCAGCTGGTGGTACGGAGCGTCCTTCACCTGCGGCAGACCGAAACGCGACGGACTGCGCGGCACATCGTGGTTGTTCATAACCCACGTCGTGGTGGAACCGTGAGTTTCCTCGGCGGCGCGCAAGCCGTCAGCAATGGCCGTACGGAACTCGTCGGCGAACCAGTTGGCTTCGGCGAACTCGAAATTGAACACCTGGCCGAGCTCGTCGGTGGACGCGTACAGATGCTGCGATTCGGCCTTCACCCACGCCTCGCCGACGGCGAAACGCGGCGGATTGTACTCGTTGAACACCTGACGCCATTCGCGGTAGATGTCGTGCACTTCCGGACGATCCCACAGCGGGCTGAACGCGCCGTCCGCCGGCAGCACATGCTGCACCGCGGCCGGATCCATGTCGGCCAGCGGCACGGAATCGAGGTCCTTGGCCAAGCCGTGCGCCACGTCGATGCGGAAGCCGTCGGTTCCGTGGTCGGACCAGAATCGCAATGTCTTCTTGAATTCCTCGTGCACGTCCGGATTCTTCCAATTCAAATCCGGCTGCTCCTTGGCGAACATGTGCAGGTACCACTGGCCGTCGTCGACCTGCTGCCACGCCGGGCCGCCGAACAGCGACTGCCAGTCGTTCGGCGGCAGCTCGCCGTGCTCGCCGCGGCCTTCGCGGAAGATGTAGCGGTCGCGTGCGGCCGAACCTCGGCCGGCGGCGAGCGCCTCGATGAACATCTTGTGCTTGTTGGACGTGTGGTTCGGCACGATGTCGACGATCACCTTGATGCCGGCTTCATGCGCGGCGGCGGCCATCGCGTCGAAATCGGCCATGGTGCCGAGGCGCGGGTCCACGTTGCGGTAGTCGATCACGTCGTAGCCGCCGTCGGCCAGGTCGGACGGGTAGAACGGGCTCAGCCAGATCGCGTCGATGCCGAGATTCTTCAGGTAATCCATTTTCTCGGTGACGCCGGCGATGTCTCCCAACCCGTCGCCGTTCACGTCTTTGAAGCTGCGCGGGTAGATCTGGTAGACGACGGCTTGCTTCCACCAATCGTCACGCATGTT
>OATH01000679.1_pt1 | contig 20468 bp, 15 predicted proteins | sample 1494971 | NCBI WGS metagenome assembly OATH01 (sample SAMEA2579949, study PRJEB22360) | human gut metagenome
TTGAATGATGAAGCTTCATACACTTGCCGCGCTGCTCGCGTCGACCATTGCTGCTGCGGCCGTTGCCGCACCGAGCACTGCCACCTCGACGCTCCCGCCCGGGGTCAAAGACATGAGCCCGGATCAGATTGATTACAACCTTCAGGCGATTGACGCCGCTGCCAAAGAACAGCAGGAATTGGCTCGTCAGAAAGAAGCTGCCCGCGCTGCTGCTCAAGCTGCCGCTCAGGAAGCCGCCGCCAAGGAAAAAGCGGCCGCTGAGAAACGTGCGGCTGTCGACGCGAGGGAGCCAAAGCCCAGCAGCAAGCTGCGGCCGCTAAGGAAAAAGCCGCTCGTCAGGCTAAGCTCGACGCGTATGAGGACAAGGTTCGCGAACTTGAACTTCAAATGAAGGAACTTGACGTGACTGAACGCCGAGCTCAAGTTGAAGGAACCGTTTCCGATGCTGCAGCTCGCTCGGAACTTTCACGCGAAAAAGCTCAGGTCGAGCTCGACCGCATGAAGGCCGAAGTTGAGGCACTGCGCGGGCAAATGAAGACTGCCCAGTAAGCCCAGTATTGCAAAAGCGGCGCAAGTACGCCTGCGCCGCGCCTTTCAAGCGCTCCGCCATCCGTGTCGGAGCGCTTTTTTTCTGTTCAAAATTCGAACCGATAGAGCAGATCCAGCGCCTGATTGACGCCGGAGACGGCTTCCAAGTAGAGCCGCGGCATCAGTCGATAACGAAGCGTCAGCGTCGCAAGCGAATCAAAGATGCCGACGCCGTACTTCACCTGCAGACCGGGAAGCAGATAGGCGGACACCACTACTTGCTGGGATTCCCCGCTGCCTGCTGTATCGATACCCACGCCGGAAAGGCCCACCGCGTCGCCGATTTCACTCAAAATGCCGCCGCCCTGAGAGGTGCCCAGCCCAATGAGCATGCTCGTCATCATGGCTGAGCTGCTGCCGTCTTCCGAGCCGAGTCCCTCGCCTCGCAGGAGATAGGAAAGCGCCTCTTCGTCGGACATGGAAGGAGTTGAAAAGAGCTGTACCACCGGTTCATCAGCCGTGCCGGTGACACGAATGCCGGCCGTCACGTCGTCCTCTGTAGACTCCGGATTGCGGATCGCTTCCAAACGAATGCTCGGATTGGCCATCGGACCGGAAAAAAGGAATTCACCGGTTTGAATTAAAAGATCCTGCCCGTAAGCACGAAAACGCCCGCGCGGAATATTCATGCTGCCGAGGAGTCCCATGCGGCCGCCGCCCATCATGAATTTGAGTTTGCCTGAAAGCGAAGCATCCAATCCGTAGGCTTTGACACGCACATCCTTTTCACCAATCACGATGTCGACGTCTGCGCGTATCGGCAGACTTTCGGTCTTCGCAGCGATGGGGTTGAGATTGGCGTCGAGCATCACCTGATCGTCCGACACGGAGACCGCAGAAGCCGGGAGCTCATTGATTTCAATAAGCGCGGACGGAATCTCCACGCTCCCCGATGCGGATGCCGACTTGGGATCGGCCTCGGTCTTCACATCCGCTTTAACGTCGAGCCGAATGGAGGGCGGCAGGGTGAGCCGCAGCCCGTCTGTCTTGACTCGAGCAGCGGCGTGCCAATCCGTCAGGCTTTCCCAAGAAGCGCTGCCGGAGAGTTCAATCTTCTGCAGTGTGCGGTCGGATGAATTCGTTTTCCCCGTCAGATTGGCAAGCGACCTCACCTCGCCTGTCAGGGTGGAAGAGCGGCCGTTAAAACGCAGCTCCAGTCCTGAGGGCTCCATATCGAAAGGCACCAAGTCGGCATTCACCACAACGTCCTCAAGCGTCGCACTGCCGTAGAGTTCGGGCTTGATGAGCGTACCGCCGGCGCTCAGATCGGCGTTAACCACACCCTCTGCTTTTTCCCCTTTAGAGAGGAACGGCTGAATAAATGAAGGCGTAACGCCCGTTAAGCCAAATCGCCCTTCGAGCCGACGCGTCTTCATGGGGTCAATGACGCCGACCTCTCCCCAAATGCTGCCGTTTCCTTTGGGCTTGACATCCCACGCGAGTGCAACGCGCTTTTCGCTGAGCAATGCATGCGCGCGCAGGCGTTCCAGTTCCACAGGAATCCGCACACCCTGCCAGCGGGTTGAATAAGCCAGTCCGTCCCCATTGAGATCGGCCATGCCTTCGGGCATGCGGCCGTTGTCAAGATCCCATTTCAGCCGCACGCCGCCCGTGAGCGCCCCCTCCAAGGTGTCGCTCTTGCGCCGCAGATAAGGTTTGAGAACCGACATCGAAAGACGAGTCAAGCGCAGCTCTGCTTCCCCGCTGCGGCCCAGCACCAAAGTCTTCGGCGCACAGACCTCAGCATCATCATGCTTCCAACAATGTCCGGCAATCGTCGCCTGCGTTTTTGCCGTACTCCACGTCATGTCTGCTGGAGACGCATTGGACCAGACCCCTGCGGGCGTCGTGAGAGACGCTCGGGTTAGTCTGCCCGTCCAGTCAAGCGTATCGCGGGAGAAGCCCCCGGTGAGCGCAACGCTCCCGCTCACGGGCTCTCCGTCGAGCATCAGTTTCAGCGCGTGAGCCGTCTCACGCCCTTGGAGCGACACCTCCAGCTGGGGCATATTGACGCCCGGAGCAGTGAGCTCCTTCAGATTGAGAAGGAGCTTCCCAACCACTTCGCCTTCAGAGAGGGATCGAACGATGAAATCGAATTTTTCCGCTGCAGAGCTGCCCGCTTTTGGCGGCACGAGTCTTCCCGGCGGCATACGGCTGCTGATTGCCGAAGGAAGTCTGGCGAGGCTTCAGCCGGCGCAGCCGAAACGGATGGGCTGCTCTTCTGAACCGGGCGCTTATAGGCCGTGAACGCCTTCAGCTTCAGGCGCTCAACATCGGCATCAGGATTCGGAGAATTGCGAAGGTCGGCATAGAGGCCAAACTGCTCGAGCGCAAAAATATCGTTGTAGGCAAGCTTTTCGGCCTTCAGATCTGCAAGGATCACTGGATTAGCCAGACTTCCGTCGACATGGACGTCCCCCTTGGCTCTGCCGCTCAGCCCCGGAATCGTGTTGAGGAGTCCAGGCGCATCGAGCTTCATATCGAGCTTCACGCCCCGAAGCTCTTCAATGGATCCGGCTGCTGAAGCGGTGTTGCGACCCAATAGGACGTAGAAATCATCCAATTGCCAATTCAGCCCGTTTTCGCCTGCTGCTGCCAAACGGAGTTCGAGCGGCGCATTTTGCTTGCCAATAGCCCCCTTTACCTGACTCTTGGCGCTGAAAGCAAAATTGCCCGCCGTTGTCAATGACCCGCTTCCCGAGGCCTCAGCGGCGAGTTTCAGCGGGAAAGAGACAACCCATCCGCCCAGGTCGATATTATCGGCCTTGAGCGTCCCGCTCCAGTCGAGATCCTTCGGCCACTCTGCCGATCCTGCAGCTTCAAGCCGTCCCAACGGGGTTTCTGCAACGAAGCGGTCAATCCGAGCCCCTGAGAGCGTTCCCGAAAGGGCCGCATCAATCACGCCGGCAAAAGTCTTTTTCCCAGCGAGAATGGCTTGAGAAGCTGAAACCTCGGGCTTACCCGAGAGAGTGAATGAATACTTCCGGGCATCTCCGCCGGCGTGAAAAGCCAAATCACGAATGGTCCAGAAGGCATTTTTCAATGCTTCGGAAGCACCCGCGGACGCTTGTGCCGCACCAGCTTCTTGAAGCTGCGCAATCTTGTCTTTTTGCGTCTGGGCTGCCGATGCGGCATCCGGCAACACAGCCCCTTTTGCCTCCGCTGCGCTCTGAGCGGTTTGCTTTACAGCCAAAGCCGGGATCAAGAGCTCAGACGACGTCAGTGAGGCATTGAACGGGAGATACGGTTTAGACGGATCGGCTGAGAGTGAAAACGCCAGATCAACAGCCCCTGCGGCAAAACCCGCGAGCTTAAGTTCGCCGATAACCTCTCCCGAAAGACCCATCACCAAAGTGCTCTGGGGCGACTTGAAACGGATGCCGAGCAGCTTTGCCCAAGGCTCGACGTCCGCACGAGCTTCAAGGTGAACGGAAAGCGGCCAGGCATCAGCCAGTTTGGCCTCTGCGGATGCGCTGATGGAGAGTACGGAAGAATCAATCGCCGCGGCTTCAACCGAAAGAGAACCGTCCTTCTGAACCGAAGCGTTTTTAATTTCTGCTTTATTCAGCACCAACGGTGCCAAACCGGGCAGCGCCTGATCTGCCGAAAGTCCGGCAATCTGCCAATCTGTCATCACCAGCGACGTCAGCTTGGCGTCAAGCGGCACGGCTACAGCGGGCAGCTTAGTGACAAAAGGCTTTTGAAGCATTTCATCCAGGGCTTGGGCAAAGCCTTGAAGAGCCGCTGCGGAGGAAGCGTTCGCTTGCGCTAAGCTGTCTGAGGCCGTTGACAATTCATCAGCCTTAACCGCTTCGGCCTCTGCTGCGGGAGGCTCCTCTGAGCCCTTTGCAAGCGAGACTCGGCCGCCGGTCAAATGCATGGCATTCACAGTCGCCGCACTGCCGCCGAATTGAAATTCAGTCGCTTTGAAAGCGTTGGAAGACAAACTGAAGGCTGGCGCTTCAATCATTAGGTCGTTGTAGGCAGCTTCGGGCAGGCGCAGCTCGCCATGGATAAGTTCTGCCGAGGCTGCAAACTGGCCCACCGTCAGCCGCAGATCGTCGATCTCGGTCCTGATCTGCAGGAGTGCCGCCTGCTCCAGAATGACGGAGAACGGCAGCTGCAGATCCGGCAGTCCGGCAGCATCGTCGGCAGGCGCATCCTCTGAAGCGGGAAGTGCCGTTGTATCCACTTTGATATCTGCCCCGACGACCTCCAACTTAGTGACGTGAAGAGAGTGCTGAAAAAGCGCCCGCCAATCCCAGCCGAGGTGCAGTTCATCAATCTTGGCCGAAATGCCCGGAGACATCCAGCCGATGCGCTTGACCGTCAGATCATCCCATGGACCGGATATAGCCTGCGCCTCAAAGCCCGGGACGAAACGGACAGCCAGATTAAGCGCTGCTGAACGACCGCTTTCCGTACCGACCAGCCAGGCCGCACCCCCTGCGGCAGCGGTCAAAACCCCTGCCGTACCGATGAATGTCCAAAATGCAAAGCGCAGCATCGGACGACGTCTCTTCTCAGCTCTCTTGGAAACGTCCGTCTTCGGATCTGTGGTTTTGGTCGTCATCACTCAAAGCTCCGGTCCGAGACCAATGTAGAAGGCAAATCCCTTGTGATCCGGATCGCCGATCGGACGCGCAATATCCAATTTCACCGGGCCCACGGGAGACTGCCAGCGAATGCCTAAGCCCGCACCCGTTTTAAAGTGCGTAGAGTCCAAGCGGTCCACCGCCTCGCCCGTATCCACAAATGCCGCTCCCCACCAGGACCCCGTTACATTGAATTGATATTCAAGCGAAGCCGTGAGGAGCCGCTTCGCACCTCGAAGATCGCCCGATGCGTCACGAGGAGAAAGGGATTTGTAGTCATACCCTCGAATGCTGCGGTCGCCGCCAGCAAAAAAACGCATATCCGGAGGCACCTCATCAAAACTGCTCGATGAAATCCAGCCGAAAGCGTAGCGGCCGATCAATCGATGCCGCGCGGCATAGCTGCGAATGATGGCGCCTTGGGCATTGAATGCCCAGAAATTAATGTCTGACCCCCAAAGCTCTCTGGCGATATCGAGCGAGTAGCGCTGAGAGTCTCCCCACATCGGCATGGAACCGCCGCGCGAGCGTGTGCGGTTAAACGCAATCGTAGGATAGACGAGCATTGTCGTGGCATCCGTATCGCCCTGCGTGAAGTTGTCGATCAGCCAGTGCAGACCAATGGAGCGCTGCCAGCCGTCTTCCATATTCCAATAGCGAGTCGCCGCCAATGAGGTCTGCATTGACTTTGTGTCATTCAGATTGGTGTGCTTGAGGCCGCCCTGAGCCAGCCAAAACTCTTCGAGCGGGCTCTTCTGCAGCGGCATTTTGTAGCTTGCATCCATCGTCTGCTCTTTCCCTGACACGGTTGAAGCGAACGACAGACTATGACCGCGCGAATTCACCCACGGCTTTTCCCATTTGCCCGTAAAGCGAGGACCCGCATCGGTTGAATATCCGACACCCGTTTCAATAATGTTGCCTTTGCGCGGAGTGAGCGCCCCCGACATCGGCACGATGTGATTCTCGACGTCGGCCTGCTTAAAGTCGGGCGCAACAACGGCAGAACTGAACCATCCCGTATCTGCGAGATTCTCGTTTAACTGCGCGAGCTTCGGTGCGGCGTAGGGTTCACCATCCTTAAAAGGGACGAGCGGTTCAAGCATGTCAGCGTCAATTTGTCCGCCGGAAAATGAAACAGGACCGAAATGCCATCGAGGACCCGAATCATAGGCGAGCCGCCAGTACGCTTCCCGCCGTTCTCTCGATACGCCGAGTTCGTTTTTCGTAAAGCGGCCTTGAAAATAGCCTTTGCGGGTAGCAAGGCTCTGCACGGATTTCTTGAAGTCCTCATATTCACCGTGATTGAGCACGCTGCCTTTTTTCGGCAAATTCTTCCTGAGCACAGCAAAATCCGGATCATTGGCAGCATCCCCCTCGAGCGAGAGCTCCGCTCCCATCACTTTTACGGGGTCACCGGGCGTCACCACCACCGTCAGTTCGCGCGGATTGCGGCTGCCTTCTGCGGGTTTCGGCCCCCAAGAAAACTTCAGCTGCGGATCGTAATAACCCAAAGCCCGCAGTCCGGTGCGTACCCCGCTGCGCACTCGTGCTCGATAGCGCCCTTCGATGGTAATAGAGCCGATACCCATGGAAGCAAGCTGAGCTTCAACATTGCTTTTGAGGTCGCCCTGAAGTCCTTCAACCTTAACGGAAAAGGCGTCAGCAGCATGTACTGCAGTCGCTCCAAGAACGATGCAGAACAGGCCGACAAAGACTGCGGAGAGACGGATAGACGGCATCATGACGAGGCGTACGCTGCTAAATCTTGATGATTGGAACTCAAACAGGATTTCAAACGCCGCAGCTGCGGCACTGAACTGTTATCTCAGCGCTTTGCGCGACCAACGAGGCAGCGGCGAATCTTCTGCACCTGCAGCCCTGCGCGTAAGTTTGCGCGTTTATCAATTGTAGGAGAAAGGCGAAACTTCTCTTAGGCTGTGAAATTATTCAAGACAATTCTGTGAGGTTTGAACGGACAATAGAAAACCGGCCGAGCGTGCGTCTGTTCAATCCAGTACGCAGCCGCGGCCGGTCAGCTCGTCTGCCGCGAACCGCTGAGACCAGCTTAGCCGGCCTGCGGTTCGTGACATCAATCAAGCCTTCGGCGTTTCAGCCTTGACGACAGGTTTTGCCGCAGGTTTTTCTTCTGCCGTTTTGACTGCTGCAACGGCTGGTTTAGCCGCCGGCTTCGCAGCGGGCGTCGCCGCAGGCTTGACCGCAGTCTTGACTGCCGGCTTCTTCACCGGTGCTTTGCGGACTGCCGGCTTCTTAGCAGCGGGTTCGGCCTTAGCCGGCGCCTTGACGGCTGCGGCCGCTTTGACTTCGGGCTTCACTTCCGTCTGGGCCAGAGCCTTCACAGTTTTAGGAGCCGCCTTTTTAACAGCAGGCTTCACAGGCTTCTTTTCCGCTGTTTGCGCAGCTGCCTTGGCAGCAGGTTTAGCGGCCGTTTGTTCCGTCTTAGCCGCCGCCTTCTTCACGGAAGCCTCTTTGGCTGCAGTCTTTTTTACAGCCGGCGCTTTCGGCGTCTTGACGGATTTTTCCTCTGCTTTTTCGACCGCCTTCTTTTGGGCCTTCACCGCTTTGCTTGGTTTAGCGGCGACTTGCTCAACTTTCATTTTTTTCTGCGGCGTCACACTGTATTTTTCCGCAAGAAGCTTCACGGCTTCATTGAAGAAAAGCTTCACGGCTTCTTCGGGTGCAAGTCCCATTTTTTCAATGGCGGCTCGAAAACCGGTGAGCTCTTTTTCCGAAAGTTCAATCTTTGTCTTGATCTTGATAATGGCCATGAATCTTCTCCTAATACCTGCAGCTTCAGCACAAAACTGATTGTCTCAGGCGGTTGACTGTTGTCCGCTCGAAAATGCGGCATGCGCCTCGAGCCTCCATCAAGAGCCTTTCCCAACCTGCAGCGTGATTGAAAGTGTCAATGCGGATTGAGAATCGCTTTGCTCATTCTGCCACTTCATTTCGCGAGCGAGAAGTCATGAACAATCAAAAAATCTCTTAAATCTCAGCAAAAGGAAACCGGCGCCAATCTCTGGCGCCGGTTGACATCTACAGCGGCTTCGTAAGAAGCCATCTATAGCAGTGTTGACAAGAAGACAGAGCTTTGAGCTCTGGAGTCCTCACTTCGTCTTCTTTTCACCCTTGCGCCACCAGAAAGAATCGTCTTGACGGACGGTTTCCTCGAGGAATTCACGCAGAAGATGAGAGAGAAGAACATTGTTCTTCGCGGCCAAGGCTTCGGCCGCAGTCTTCAGTTCAGTTGGAAGGCGGCAGCTAATGACGCCCGTCTTTTTGGCGGGACGCCCGCTCTGGCTGCTGCCGTCAAGAGTCATGTCCATATTTTCGCTCCGTGTTTTGTACTCTGCCGGATCCTTTGAGCCGGCATAGTCAATGTCCGAGGCGCCGCCTCGGAGCAGTTCAAAATATTGGTGCGTCTCCACATCCCCCATGTAAAGCCGCACCACTCTGCTGGCAATCAATGTTGCCTTATCAGATTTAGAAGTAAAGATCAAATCTTTTTGTAGGCGGTCAACCATTTCAAACGCCGCATTGCGTTTTGCTCATTACAGGCATTAAGCACGCATTGTCTGAATAGTGTCTTCGGCCGCTTCCGCTACTTCCTCAGCGTATTGTGAGGCGCCCCGCGTGTTTTAGAAAGGGCTCTACCTCGGCAGGAGTACAATCAATTTGCAACCGAGCGTAATCAGATCAACTCTTGAAATCCCTTGGGGCGCAAACCTTTCGCGTTTTCCGGCCGGTTTGCACTCAGTCGCGGTGCGGGTTTGGCATCGGTATTGACAATAAGAAGCTGCATTCACTGCCTCAATTGAGGCGCACAATTATTGACATAAAAAGTTGCAATTGATTCGCGTAAATACTGTGACTGAATAACAACGCAGATAATCAGCTGATCCAACCCCGCATCTTTCTTCTCAACCTCACTATTTAATAGTTACAACCCTATCCGCAGGCCGTTCTTCCGCCTGCTTTTCCCATGCCGCAAGTTCCGATCCGATCTCTCCTCAAAGTTCTGACGATCACCCTCATCATGCATGTCTGTTCAACGGGGATGCGTTTTACGGCCACACTGGATGCCATCAATTCAGGTGCGTCGACTTTCTGGGTCGGAGCCATGCTGGCTTCAATTTCGCTCGGTCCCATGTGCTTTGCCATTCCTTCAGGGCGTTGGCTGGATCGCGGCGGTCCCCGAGGACCGCTTGCCGGAGCCCGCATCGGCATGATGCTTGCCGGCAGTTCAGTGCTTTTATTCCCTGCCGCTCAGTACGGTATCGCTTCACTCTTTGCTGCGGCGACGCTGACGGGATTTTCCTTCATGCTCACGAATGTTGTCGTTCAGCGGCTCACGGGCGACGTTAGTACCCCAAAAACCAGGCAGCTTGCTTTTACGGCACTTTCTCTCACCACAGCCACCAGCAACCTCGCCTCTCCGGTAGCTGCCGGCTACCTCATTGAGCATTTTTCATATGCTGCAGTCTATATGTGGGCTCTGGGGCTGCCGCTCCTGCTTTCAATCGTCCTCCTGTTCCCGGGCATGCGCCGGCTGCTGAACACAGCAAGCCGAAGACGAAAAAAGCTTCCGGGAGCTGACGGGCAACCCAACAAAGAGCGCAGCGGTTCTGCCATGGACTTTCTCAAAGATCCGCCGATGCGTGCCGTTCTCTGTGCTTCGGTGATGATCTCCATTGCCTGGGAAGTCGGCAATCTGCTGATACCGGTTTATGCTGACAGTGTTGGTTTGTCACCCTCTGAGATCGGCTGGGTGCTCGGCAGCTTTGCTTGTGCCACCTTTGTAGTGCGCTTCTGTACGCCCATTCTCCTGCGCTACGTGCTTGAGTGGCACATGATCGTCCTGTCGCTTTTCTTAGCGACGCTCGCCTTTGCAGTCATGCCGTTCACGCACAACCCGTATGCCTTGATGGCCGCTGCTTTTCTAGAAGGTCTCGGGCTTGGAGCGTCATTGCCCAACATGATGTCGCTCGTCTACCTCTTCGCACCGCCGCATCGAATCGGCGAAGCTATTGGCCTGCGTATCACAGCGCTCAATGCCGGCAAATCCATTTTTCCGCTTTTTGCGGGCTTTCTCGGCACGCTGATCGGCGCCGGCGGTTCCATTTGGGTACTGGCTGCCTGCACTGCGGGCGGTTTCGCTTATGCCGCCTGCGCAGCAAGCGAGGTTTTAAAGCGCATGCGCGCATTGCGTATCGACGGCGAATACGCGAAAAAGTCCGTGGCGGGCGACCCGCATGACCACCAGGAACTTCATCACTGACGACTCCGCACTTCTGCGCTTGTTTTATCGAGCGCTTGGAAGCACCCGCGTTCATCAAAATACGGGCGGTCGGTTTGGGCTGAACTGTTCGCTCACAACAACAGATGTCTACAAAATGCCGTTCAGCATCAAGTGAAGCGTTCCCGAACATTTGATGCATGTCGAATATCTTTTCAACTTAAGCGTTAAAGGGGTTTTCACCCATTAAGATGCCGGCATTCGACAAAGCCATGGCGCTCGCTTTAAGACGCCCCCACCGACCGCTGTTTCATTATTCCCGCCAATTTTCCGGCAGGCGGTCAACGCTTTACCAAGTTTTCTCTCATGTACAACCCGAAATCTCGCCGCGCGGACGAGTTCATCAACCGCGAGGAAATTGAAGCCACTCTGAAGTGGGCCGAAGAACACAAATCTGACCGTCCGCTGATTGAATCCCTGATTGACAAAGCCCGTACGGCCAAAGGTCTCACGCACCGTGAAGCCGCCGTGCTGCTTTTTTGCGATCTTGAAGACTGCAATGAACGCATCTTTTCAATCGCCCGTGAAGTCAAGGAAAAAATCTACGGCAACCGCATCGTTCTCTTCGCGCCGCTCTATCTCTCCAATCACTGCGTGAATACCTGCACCTATTGCCCGTATCACGCTAAAAATAAGAACATCGTCCGCAAGAAGCTCACGCAGGAAGAAATCACCCGCGAGGTGGTTGCCCTTCAGGACCTCGGTCACAAGCGTTTGCTGCTCGAGGCTGGCGAGCACCCCAAGTACAACCCCATCGAATACATTCTGGAGTCGATTAAGACCATCTATTCGATCAAACACAAGAACGGACAAATCCGCCGCCTGAACGTCAACATCGCCGCGACGACGGTTGAAAATTACCGCAAGCTTCATGATGCGGAGATCGGCACCTATCAGCTCTTCCAAGAAACCTACCATCCGGAGGAGTACAAGAAGCTTCATCCAAAGGGACCCAAGGCTGATTACGCTTGGCACACAGAAGCGCATGACCGCGCTATGGAAGGCGGCATTGATGACGTCGGCCTCGGCGTTCTTTTTGGTCTGACGCTCTACAAGTACGATTTCGTCGGCCTTCTGATGCATGCCGAGCATCTTGAAGCCGTCTGGGGCGTGGGGCCGCACACCATCTCCGTGCCGCGCATCTGCCCGGCCGACGATATTGACCCGCACACCTTCAGCAATGCCGTGCCCGACGCGATCTTCCTCAAGATTGTGGCGCTGATTCGACTCGCCGTTCCCTATACCGGCATGATCATGTCGACGCGCGAAAGCGCCCGCATCCGTTCTGAAGCGCTTGAACTCGGTATTTCGCAGATTTCGGGCGGTTCTCGTACATCCGTAGGCGGCTACACCATTGCCGACATTCGCGACATTGAAAATTCCGCTCAGTTTGAAACGAATGACCGCCGCACGCTTGACGAGGTCGTCCGCTGGCTCCTCGAGAATCACTACCTTCCGAGCTTCTGCACGGCCTGCTACCGCGCCGGCCGCACGGGCGACCGTTTTATGGAGTTTGCAAAGAACGGCGCCATCGCCGACTTCTGTCAGGCCAATGCCATCCTGACGATGAAGGAGTATCTGTGCGACTACGCTTCCCCCAAAACGCTGGTCGAGGGTGAACAAGTCATTCAGCTCGAACTCCCCAAAGTGAAGAATGAGAAGTTCCGCAATGCGAGCGTAAAACGTCTTGAACGCATTGCTCAGGGCGAACGCGACTTCCGCTTCTGACGTCTGGGCATCCAATCCACCCGTGCTTTATGTCGAATGCGCGGGTGTCCAATATGCTGTGCCGTCAGCACTGACAAATGAGCCTCCGAAAATGCAAGTCATCTCGGAGGCTCTTTTAGTCATTTGAAGGATTGGAATTTAAGTCATTACGGTTTCGACGGCAATCCGCTCGAGGCAGCGGCACCGTTTTTGGCGCCATCGACGATCTTCATTGCTGAAGTGATCATGGTCGACAGATCACCCATATTGCCCGGCACGATCAGCGTATTGTTGGTGCGGGCCAGCTCCCCGAACGCTGCAACATACTTTTCGGCCACCTGCAGGCTGACCGCAGTGGCGCCGCCCGGAGCCTGAGTAGCTTCAGCAATGCGGCGAAGTGCTTCGGCAGTAGCCGTAGCAATAGCGAGCGTTGCAGCTGCCTGACCTTCTGCTTTGTTGATTTCAGCCTGCTTGTCGCCCTCCGACTGTGCGATGGCTGCTTCTCTTGCACCGGTCGCGAGGTTAATCTGCTCAAGCTTGCGGCCTTCAGATGCCGCTACCACGGCACGCTTTTCACGTTCAGCCGTAATTTGCTGCTGCATTGCCTGCAGAATCACCGCCGGCGGAGTCAAATCCTTGATCTCATAGCGCAGTACCTTGACGCCCCAATTAAGTGCCGCTTCGTCAATCGCGGAAACAACCGACTTATTGATTAAGTCTCGTTCCTCAAAAGTTTTATCGAGCTCCATCTTGCCTACCACGCTGCGCAGCGTTGTCTGAGCAAGCTGAGTGACAGCAATAATGTAGTTCGAGGTGCCGTAGCTCGCCCGCTGCGGATCGGTAACCTGAAAGAAAAGCACGCCGTCCACGGTGAGCTGCGTGTTGTCGCGCGTAATACAGACCTGACTCGGCGTATCCAGCGGAATTTCTTTAAGCGAGTGACGATAAGCCACACGATCAATGAAAGGAATGATGAAGTTAAGACCTGGACTCAGCACGGCATGAAATTTGCCCAGGCGCTCTACAACCCAGGCGGTCTGCTGCGGCACAACCTTGATGCCCTGACTGGCAAACACGACCGCGACTAGCACGATGATGAGTGAAAGGATGAGAAATCCAGTGATTTCAATGGGCATGAGACTGCTCCAAACGATGTGCTGAAAAAATGTCGAAATCTGTCTTAGAAACGGCGGCCGAGCACGAGCTGCGTGCCGTCGACTCGGGCGATAGTCCAGCGGCCAGGCGTAAGCGGCTCATTTCCCTCTGGCCGGGCAACCCACGGTGCACCGCGGTATTGGACAACCGCAAGGCCGTCGCTGCCCACCACATCCACCGTCACCCATTGACCGCTGTCCAAGTGCTGCAGTTTGGCAGACGGATCTTTTCTCCCTGCATTTCGCCGGCGCACGGCGATGACGGAAAGGCACCCGCCAGCGAGCACTGCTGCGCAGACGACAAGCTGCATGGTGAAATCAAGACCGACGGCAGCTCCAGCCGCCGTCGCTCCAAAAGCAAATGCAACAACCAAAAGATAAGCGGTGCCGAGGAAAATCTCCGCTCCGAGAACGGCGATGCCGGCGATGAGCCAGGCGATGGCAGGAGAAACCGAAAACATGTTTGTCTTAGAAAAGTCTGTCGAAAAACATGCCTAAAACGAGGCATCCAGACAGCGTACCGACGCTGCAGCGTTAAATCGCTCAGCGTTATCCGCATGTACGGAATCGAGTCTAGCACGCGTTGCCGATCGTTCTTCACAGGATCGTATAAATATGAAAAATCCCTTGAACTTCATGAAATTCAAGGGATTTCATAGACTCTGTACGCCGGCCGGAACCGGCGGATCAAGTCAAAAATGCGCGCGGCACTCGTCGATTATGAGCCGCGAGCCAGGCGACGCCAAGTATCCACCACCGTATCGGGGTTGAGCGAGATGGACTCGATGCCTTCATCCATCAGCCACTTGGCGAGATCCGCATGGTCGGAAGGTCCCTGACCGCAGATGCCGACGTACTTGCCCTGAGCACGGCAGGCACGAATAGCCATCGAGAGAAGCGCCTTCACAGCCGGATTGCGTTCGTCAAAGGTAGCAGCCACGAGACCGGAGTCACGGTCAAGACCCAATGCAAGCTGCGTCATGTCGTTGGAACCGATCGAGAAACCGTCGAAATATTCGAGGAACTGTTCGGCCAAAAGCGCATTGCTCGGGATTTCGCACATCATGTTGAGGCGCAGTCCGTTCACGCCGCGCTTCAGACCGTGCTGCTCCATGATTTCCGTGACGCGGCGGGCTTCTTCAACCGTACGCACGAACGGAATCATCAGTTCGACGTTGGTAAGCCCCATCTCATCGCGCACAAACTTCATTGCACGGCATTCCATTGCGAAGCATTCCGCAAAGGAGTTGGCAATGTAGCGGGAAGCGCCGCGGAAGCCGAGCATCGGATTTTCTTCAACCGGTTCGTAGTTGGCGCCGCCGATGAGCTTACGGTATTCGTTGGACTTGAAGTCTGAAAGACGAACAATGACCTTCTTCGGATAGAAGGCTGCAGCGATCGTAGCCACGCCTTCAGCGATCTTGCGCTCGAAAAATGCCTTGGCCGACGGATAGCCCGCAGAAAGGCGTTCAACGGCATCGCGAAGCTCACCCGGGACATTCGGGTATTCAAGCACCACCTTCGGGTGGATGCCGATGTTGTTGTTGATGATGAATTCCAGACGAGCAAGACCCACACCCTGATTCGGAATGGACTGGAAGTCAAAGGCAAGCTGCGGGTTGCCGACGTTCATCATGATCTTGACGGGGATCTCAGGCAAAGCGCCGCGCACAACCTGTTCCGTCTTGACCTCAAGAAGGCCTTCGTAGATATTGCCCGTATCGCCTTCAGCGCAGGAAACCGTAACCTTGTCGCCTTCCATCAGGCGTTCAGTGGCATCACCGCATCCAACGACAGCCGGGATACCGAGTTCACGAGCGATGATGGCGGCATGGCAGGTACGTCCGCCGCGATTCGTCACGATAGCGCTGGCGCGCTTCATCACCGGTTCCCAGTTGGGATCCGTCATGTCCGTTACAAGGACATCGCCCTCAAGGACACGATCCATTTCTGAGGCGCTCTGCACAATGCGCACGACGCCCTGACCAATCTTTTGTCCGATAGCACGCCCCTGAACGAGCAGGCGGCCTTTGGAGCCAAGCGAGTATTTCGTCTGAACTTCCACGGACTTCTGCTGGCTCTTAACAGTTTCCGGACGAGCCTGAAGAATGTAGATCTTGCCGTCGGTGCCGTCCTTGCCCCATTCGATATCCATCGGGCGGCCGTAGTGCTTCTCGATGATGCGGGCAAATTTGGCGAGTTCAATCACGTCTTCGTCGGTAATGGCGAAACGGCGGCGATCTTCCGGATCCACATCCACGGTACGAACCGTGCGGCCGACGGAGGCATCCGTTTCAAACTCCATGCGGATCAGTTTGGAACCAAGCGTCTTGCGGATGATCGGGAACTTGCCGGCATCAAGCGTGGGCTTAAAGACATAGAACTCATCGGGATTGACAGCGCCCTGCACGACGGTTTCGCCGAGGCCGTAGGATGCGGTGATGAAGACCACCTGGTCGAAGCCCGATTCGGTATCGAGCGTGAACATCACGCCGGCAGCGCCCTTGTCGGAACGGCACATGCGCTGCACGCCGGCAGAAAGCGCCACTTCAGCGTGCGTAAAGCCTTTATGAACACGGTAGGAAATGGCGCGGTCGTTATAGAGCGACGCGAAGACTTCCTTCATGTGATGCAGGACGGCATCAATACCGACCACATTAAGAACCGTTTCTTGCTGGCCGGCAAAGGAAGCGTCCGGAAGGTCTTCAGCTGTGGCAGAGGATCGTACGGCTACTGAAATATCACGGCCTTCACGCAGCCATTCGTAGAACTCGCGAATTTCCTTTTCCAGCTCGGCGGGGAACGGCGCACTTTCAATCCAACCGCGGATCTCAGCACCGGCAGCGGCCAGGGCCTTAACGTCGTCAACATCAAGCTTTGCAAGACGCGCGTGAATACGGTCTTCAAGACCGCCTTCCTTCAGGAAGAGACGGAAGGCTTCTGCCGTGGTGGCAAAACCGTCCGGAACACGAATGCCCGCGCTCGTAAGCTGGCTGAGAAGCTCGCCCAAAGAGGCGTTCTTGCCGCCGACGCGGTCAACATCCGTCATGCGAAGCTGACTGAAAGGGAATACGTAACGACCCTGTACCATTTTTATCCTCTGATCACCCGCTGAACAAGTCCTTCTTGCTCTCTTTGGCGGGCGCTTGTTTAGAAAACATGCGCATTCTACTCGGGCTTGCGCCCGGCTTGGTAGTCACACAAATATCGTTTTTTCTAAACAACAGCTTCAGCCGCACGATTACGCTGTTTGAAGGTTAAAATTTCGGCGCTTTTAGAAAATCGCCCATTTCATTCAGGTTTGACATGACTGACACGGAAAAGGCCAAGAAGACCCGACAGATCTTCATCGTGAGCGACGGCACCGCCATTACGGCGGAAACGCTCGCGCACTCCATCCTCACGCAGTTCCCTGACCTGCACTACCACCAAACGCGCATCCCGTTCGTTAACTCTGTCGAAAAAGCTGTCGACACGGCCCGCCGCATCAACGCCGTTGAACGCGAGGAAGGCCTGCGCCCGATCATCTTCACCACTTTCGTTGAGCCCGACATCATGCGTACGTTCAACGAATTGGTCTCCGGCCATATCATCGACCTCTTCCGCAAATTCGTCGGTCCGCTGGAAACGGAACTCGGCATGAAGAGTGAACACAGCATCGGACAGACGCACCGCATTCGCGATGATGAGAAGTATCAGCGACGCATTGCGGCAATCGACTACACGCTGCAGCACGACGACGGGCAAACCAACCGCGGCCTGGATGAAGCGGATGTGATTCTTGTCGGCGTCTCCCGTTCCGGCAAAACACCGACATCGCTCTTTCTTGCCATGCAGTTCGGCATCAAGGTTGCAAACTATCCGCTCATTCCGGAAGATTTCGACCGCGGAACACTTCCCGAAGCACTTCTGCCGCTGCGCAGCAAACTTTTTGGTCTTTCCATCGCGCCCGAACGCCTTTCCGAAATCCGCAATGAACGGCGCCCGGGCAGCCGTTATGCGAGCCTGCCCAATTGCCAGCAGGAGATTCACGACGCCGAAGATCTCATGCATCGTGAAGGCATTCGCTGGCTCAACTCAACGACAAAATCGATTGAAGAAATCTCTGCGACAATCATGTCTGAACTGGGCCTGGACAAGCGCAAAGCTTAAGACTGGAGCCCGCCGCAACTGCTGCACACCGCATGCAATATAAAAAATCCGCCGAGCGTTCATTCCGGCGGATTTTTTTATTTGCGGCCTGCGGCATGCTTTTTTATGAGAGAAGCGTAAACCCTGCCAGCCCCACGAAAATAACGGCTGAGGTACGGTTGAGTATTTCTTGAAACCGGGCGCTGCGGAGCCGATCTGCCAGCGCACCTGCACCCCAAGCAATAGCACCAAAAACAACAATGGTGGCAAAAATAAAGGTTACCCCCTGAATCACCATCTGCAGCACAAGCGGCCAGCCTGTCACGCCAGCGGGTACAAACTGCGGGAAAAAGGCAAGAAAAAAGATCTGAACTTTCGGGTTAGTAATGTTCATTACTACACCGCGGCGCCAAAGCGCCAGTCCGGAGAGCTTCACCGCATCATGACCGCGCGCCGCATCCTTGGCGTGAGTCCAGGCCTGCCACGCAAGCCAGAGCAAATAAGCCGCCCCCAAACACTTGATGGCCCAGAAGAGTGCCGGAACCGCCGCCACCACTGCAGCAATCCCCAACGCAGCCGCAAGCGTCTGCAGCAGCAGCCCTGTTGCTAGGCCAAGGACAACAATCATGCCGGCACGAACCCCGAAGACGGCCGACTGCATCAGCACGAAGAGATTATCGGGACCCGGCGCAATCGCCAGCAGCACACTGGCACCAAAGAAAGCCAGCCAAAGAGAGAACGCCATCGCCAGATCCTCCGCTTTTCGTCACAATCAAGGTTTCAAAAACGGATCCAGCCCCGCCGCGCTCACGCCATTCGGGCGAACAGCAAAACTCGTCATCACAAAGCGCAGCCAGCGCCCGAGCACCCAATTCATCAGCAGTCCGGCGCGGGCAGAACTGTCAAAATTGGCGGGCACCTCTTGAGCGAGCACCGCCTCTCGAAGCGTTTGGCGCAGTCCCATTTCAAGCTTGTCGTAAAGATGCGTCATACGTTCGGTGAGCTTCGGATCCTCTTTCATCAGAACCTGTCCCGTCATTACGCGCGTCAGACCAGGATTGGCATCGGAAAAGTCGAGCATTACAGACACCATCATCTGCACGCGCCCAATCTGCGTGAGCGCATCATCGTCACGGATCTGCGCAAAGAGATCGAGCAGACTCGACTCGATAAAGCCAATCAGCGCATCGAACATGGCGCCTTTCGACGGGAAGCTGCGGTAAAGCGCGGCTTCCGAAAGCTTGAGCTTCTTGGCAATCAGCGCCGTCGTAATGCGATCACATTGGGGATCCTCGAGCAGCTTTGCAAGCGTCTGCAAAATGTCTTTGCGGCGGCTGCCGACAGCTCGTCCGGAACGAGGCACGCGCAGAGTGACTGGGTCTTCGCCAACCTCCTTCACGGGAGCGACTTGAGCGGGTTCAAGAACGGGCATCTTCTTATTTATGAAATTTTAGAGGGATGAGTGGACGGAACTTTAGCGCAAACCGATGATGGTCTGCCAATCGACGCCACCTTCTTCACGGTATGAACTCGTCAACAATTCAAAAACAGTAGCAAATTGTCGATGTATTCAATCCGAATTTACCCTAGAATAGCATCCTTCCTCATAAATTTTGCCGGCTAACAAATGACCGCTTCATCTAACAGTCGCATTTTTTTGCTGTTCTTCCTTGCCACGCTCGCCGCCTTCGGTCCCTTCGTCACAGACTTCTATCTGCCGACGCTTCCGGAGCAAACAACGGATTTCCACACATCCCCGGCCATGGTTCAGCTCGGGCTGTCGAACATCATGTGGGGCCTTGCTGCTGGTCAGCTGCTGGTCGGGCCGATTTCCGACCGTCGAGGCCGCAAAAAACCGCTTTTTTGGTGTCTTGTTCTTTTTGCCGTCACGACGGCAGTGGCTGCAGCTGCCACTGAAATACATGTTTTTCTCGTCATGCGTTTCTTTGAAGGCCTCGGGGCAGCCGGCGCAATCGTCCTTTCACGCTCCATTGCGGCAGACCGCTACACAGGACGAGAGCTTGGAAGTTTTATGGGCGTGATGGGAGCCATTCAAGGCATTGCCCCGATCACTGCACCGATGCTTGGCGCATTGATTGCGGATGCTGCCGGCTGGCGGGGCATTTTTTGGATTCTCTTTGGCACGGGTGTGGTGCTCGCCTTCATCACACTGTTTGTTTTCGTTGAGACGCTCCCGCGCTCGCGAATTAAGAGTGCCGAGCGTTCAAGCAGCGGTACTGAGCGCGAAAGCATCCGTGAAAGTTCTGCCAAACTCATTGCGGATCCTGTGTTTTGCGGCATCGTGTTTCAGCAGCTCCTTGCTTCAGGCATTCTCTTCGGACATATTTCTTCGTCGCCCTTTATTTTCCGGGGTCACTTTGATCTTTCGCCCGAACTCTATGGTCTGACATTCGGTCTTCTGGCACTCGGCATTACTGCCGGCGCAGTCATCAGCTCGCGCATTGACCCCTTGAAAGCGCTCGGTGTCGGCGCTGTCGGCATGCTGGTCTGCGCAGTCTTTGTGGCCGTTTGCTTCACCACAAATCTTTCACTTTGGGCCGTTCTTCCCTTCTACTTCTTTTTGATGGCATTCCTTGGGCTTACGCTTCCTGCCGCAATGACGGCTGCTCTTACGCTGCACCGTCAGCGCGCCGGCTTTGCAGCTGCGGTCATTGGTTCAGTGGGATTTGTGGGCGGCGGTCTTGTCGCGCCGCTCACTGCAATCGGTGAGGTAACGAGAACCGCAAGCATCATCTTCGTTGTCTGCGGCGTACTGCTCGTTTTGATTTCATTCTGGCTCAACCGCCGTATGAAGCTTATTCGGGGTGATGAGCTTAAGCTTTAAACACAAAATACCAACCGTCAAACAGCCTGGCGCCTGCTCGACCGATGAAGGGTCGCGGGCGCCTTACCAAAACGAGCCGTAAAGCCCCGTCATTCATGACGGGGATATAAGGCGACGCGCGCAAGTGCAAA
>OATH01000681.1_pt1 | contig 20460 bp, 12 predicted proteins | sample 1494971 | NCBI WGS metagenome assembly OATH01 (sample SAMEA2579949, study PRJEB22360) | human gut metagenome
GTTCGCGTGCGCGGTCATTGCGGAAATTGATAAAGAGCACCGCATCATCGGCTTGGAGCGTGCCGACGGGACGGTCAGCCTCATCCGTTTTCACGACGGGCTTGATAAATTCGTCGGTGACGCCGGCGGCGTAGGACGCACGCACCGATTCGGCAAGGTCTCGAGAATGCGTTCCTTTGCCGTTCACGAGCTGCTGCCACGCTTCTTCAATGCGCTCCCAGCGCTTGTCGCGGTCCATGGCGTAGTAGCGGCCAATGAGGCTTACGAGCTGAGCCGTTTCGCCGGGCTTGGAAAGCTTGCGCTCAAGCGCTTCCACAAATCCCAGGCCGCTCTTGGGATCGGTGTCGCGGCCGTCCATGAAAGCGTGAACGTAGACATGCTCAATGCCTTCGCGGCGGGCAAGGTCGATGAAGGCCAGAAGATGGTCAAAACTCGCATGCACGCCGCCGTCGGAAAAGAGTCCCATCAAGTGAAGCGCTTTGCCGGAAGCTTTGAGGTACTCAAACATCGCGCGGCATTCGGGCTGCTCAAGGAGCTTATCCTGCGCACAGGCGCGGTTGATGCGCACAAGATCCTGATAGACCACGCGGCCGGCGCCGATGTTGAGGTGGCCGACTTCGGAATTGCCCATCTGACCTTCGGGCAGGCCTACGTTTTCGCCGTAGGTGCGAAGCTCCGCGTGAGGGTACCGGGCGGCAAGGCTTTCAATGAAAGCCGGGTGCGCCGCGCTGATGGCGTCGGCCGGGTCTGCGGCACCGCCGCCGATGCCCCAGCCGTCGAGAATCATGAGAAGAACTTTGATCATTGCTTAATAACGCAGATGCAGCGGAGCGGCGCACGGCTTTGTCGGATAAAAACTGGCGGCGCTCCGAAAAAACTGCCCGTAAGCATAAAGGATCTGCGTGTCGGGATCGAGCTCCAAAAAGCCCGATGACGACATTAAGGCTTCTAATTTATGAAAGCGGCTGAAGCGGTGACGCGGCGGCTGTTTGGTGGGTTTGGGCGGCGCGCCGTACGGCAAAGATCGCAAAAAGGGCGGCAGCAGCGATGCCGCCGTAAGTCCAGAGGGTGATGCCGGTAAGGCTGCCGATAAGCCCTCCCAGGCCGCCCGCAGTTTTTTCCCCAATAGTCCAGAGCTTGGGATCCGCGTGTCGGGCGCGGCCGGCGACGAGGACGAGGAGCGGCACGGCAACGCCCGGGACGAAGAGCGCGTAGCCCTTGAGGAGCCACCCGATGATGTCTCCCGAGGTATAGGCGGCCAGTGCGGCCAAAATGCCGACGGCTGCAGCCCAGAGACGCACGGCACGTGCACGGGCGCCGCCAAAGAGATCCTTCTCAATGATGCCGGCCGCGGAGAGCAGAATCGTATCGGCCGAGCCGGCAAGCGCACTGATAAGTGATCGGCCCTCGTCGCCGGGCGGGGGGCGCCTTGCCGACAGGGAGCCAGTCAGAAATCGGCTGCTCAGCCTTGATGTTGAGGAGCGCGAGCATCGTCACGATTACGCCGAAGAAAACGAGGAGCGGCGCAGCTGTCCAGGCCGCGCGGCGCGCGGTCTGCGCATTCTTGGCCGCGAAGGTGCGCGAGAACATGTCTGGGCCGATCAGGTAAGTGATGCCGACGAGGAGCATCATCTTCACCCAGTCGCCGAGCCCGAAGGTCTCCGTAAAGGGCATCACAGGAAGCGCCGCGATGTCAGCGCTCCGCTCCATGACGCACCAGAGCGCTGCGGCGGAGAAGCCTCCCAGCAGCAAAATCGTGTGTAGAAAGTCGGCCCGCAGAATGCCGCGCTGTCCGCCTAAAGCCGTATGAAGCACAATGCCGGCCGCGAGAAGCACATAGAGCACCTCAGCTGTCATGCCGCCCGAAATGGAATGAAGGAGTGCGCGCAGTGCAGTGAACTGTGCGGCCGTCACCGCTGCCCAGGAGAGCGCGATAATGGCGCCCGCCCATTTTTCTGCCGCCGGGCCCGCAAGGTGTCTGAGCACATCCGGGAGCGTCACGACGGGGAGCTTGCGGATAACGGGCGCAATGATGAGACCGTGGAGAAAAAGTCCGACAGCGCCGACGCCCAGCCACCAAAAAGCCGCCGGGCCGACCTTCTGAGCGAGTGCGCCCATGCCGAGCGTGGCTGAGCCGCCGATGATCGTACTCACAAGCGAGAAGGCGCAGAGCAGCGCGCCGGCCGATCCGCCGGCCGTCAGAAACGCGTTGAGTTCACGTTCGCGGGTCCCGCCTCGGATGCCGAACCAAAGGAGCGCCGCGAGGTAGGCCAGAACAAGCAGAGTGAGATAGTTCATCGAAAGGCTCTGAGAAGAATTCGAAAGTTCATGATCTTACGCGCCTGCCGCAGCCGATTTAGGGTTTACGCTTGATCTTTCGGCTGAACGCTATCCCGTGAAAAGGACCTGTGCCGGTGTTTTTCTGCAGTTCCGATTTAGGCACATCTTTGAGAGAAATGGATATTTCCTTTGTTGACAGGAATGGCGAAAATAAATCGGTCAACACGACTGCAGGCACGTTTAAGCCGTTGCCCTCTGACGAACTGCACTGATTGAAGGGCGGCAGTCCATTCAAACGCTTTAGGAGAACCGTTGTGAACATGACTCGGAAAGACTTCTTGAAAACGGCCGGTGCTTGTGCGCTCGGTGCCGTCGGGACGGCAGCGGGCGCAGCCGTTCCGGCAGCAGGCACAGAAACCGGGCGAGCCAAAGTGTATTTTTCACCCGTGATCGACTCGGATCACTTGAATAAACTCTACGACCTGATCAAGGGCAATTTGTCGGGCAAGATCGCCATTAAGCTCCATACCGGCGAGCGTCACGGTCCCAACATCCTGCCGCGCGAAATGGTGAAGTCCCTGCAGGCACGCATCCCTGAGAGCACGATTGTCGAAACCAACACTCTCTATCACGGCGACCGCTACACCACCGAGGATCACCTCAAGACCCTTGAAATCAACGGCTGGACCTTCTGCCCGGTTGACATCATGGACGCTGAGGGAACGGTGAATCTGTCAGTTAAAGGCGGCAAGCACTTCAAGGAAGTTTCGATGGGCGGCCATATCGTCAATTACGATTCGATGCTGGTCCTCACGCACTTTAAGGGGCATGCGATGGGCGGTTTCGGCGGCTCAATGAAGAATATCGCCATTGGCTGCGCCGACGGCCGCATCGGCAAGCAGCAGGTTCATGCCGTTTCGGATGTGAATCTGCCGTGGGATCAGTGGCCCGGCAAGGAAATGCTGATGGAGACGATGGCAGAATCCGCCAAAGCCGTCTGTGATTACTTTGGAAAGAAGATTGTCTTTATCAATGTGCTGCGCCGCATGTCGGTTGACTGCGACTGCGCGGGCACGTCTGCTGCGGAACCCACGATCCCCGATATCGGCATTCTCGCTTCCACAGATATTCTCGCCATTGATCAGGCTTCGGTCGATTTGGTCTACGGCCGTCCTGCCGCAGAGAAGCATGACCTCGTTGAGCGCATCGAAAGCCGCCGCGGCCTGCATCAGCTCACTGCCATGAAGGCGCTTGGGATGGGCAATGACCAGTACGATTTGATTACGGTGCCGTAATTCCTGCAGAGCAGAAACAAAGCGGCCTCAGGCGACGCGGGTTCGTCTGAGGCCGTTGCTTCCGAGGGATGCATCGGTGATGCTCAAAGCGTCGAAGACATTTGGATTGCTTTCATTTAGAAAACCGGCATTCAGCTTAGGCATAACTTATTTGATGCCGGAGTTTCTATGCTGTTGTCACCGGTGATTACTTGACGAAGACGGTTGAATTCAGTAAAGTCAACTAAACAGAAAACAATTGTTTCTGTTATTGCGCATGCAATAAAAATTTACACGGGGGGGGGTAAACAGCCCTCTCCAGTGTTGAGAAATCAGCACTTTCTTTCCGACGAACTTCGTGTTTCGAGTCTTTGGACTTGGATGCGAAGTTTTTTATTTCTCTCCAGCTTCAAAGACACTAGCGTGGAGAGAATCTATGACGAAAGGAAAATACATTTCCCTCACACCGTTGGCTTTCGCCCTTGGTTCGGCGCTGGCCCTACATGCCGTCGCAGGCGAGCCGTACATCAACTCCAGTACCTCCTTTGACAAAGATACTGTTTACGTTGTCGATGACAATCCCTGGGTAGTGATAGGAAACCGCACGACGACTCCGGTGGAAATCGCTATTGCCGATGGAACGAAACTCACCCTGCAGAATGCACACAACAAAACGATGCAGGATCACGTTATCGACGGTTCGATGCCCAGTGGCGTGGTTTTCTCTGGCGGAGATTTACTTGTTCTGCAAAACGATCCCTATAGAAAGGATCTCAGCAGGCCGGATAACGAGACGGATCTTTTCTTCATTCGAGCTTCAAGCGGCAGTATTACGTTTCCCGGCGATCCGAATCCCCAAATTGGAGGTGTTGTCTTTGACAACGCTTCTACCGAAATAAGAGGAGACCTTGCCCATGGTATTTACCTTGAAGGTGGGGCTGCATCTTTTAAAAACGGCTTTCTGATGACGATGGACCGTTCTCCAATTGCGGGTGAACACAAACAATCGGAGAACATGTGGGGCGTGCAGGTGGACGGGGGCGCACTGGTCTCCGGTAAAACGATTGAGATCAATATGATCGCAGGATCGTTCGACAAGTCCATGCGCGGTATTTGGGTTCTTGGGGGCGGCGATTTTCAAGCCGAATCTGTAACCCTGAATTTAGATGCCCATGGCAATTCGTTTAGTGGAAGAACGCTTTCCGGTTTGCTTGTGGCTGGAGCAGCTGGGAAATCCGGCCTGACAGTCACGGGAGATGTGAATATCCGTATCAAGAACACTCCAGACATAAACGTAGTAGCTCGTGGAATGGAGTTGTCTTCTGATAGGAAATATTTGTTTGGCGGGATCAGCAATATTGAGATTTCCAATGTCGTGAATGCCTATGGCGTCGATACGTCCAAGGCGGTTACTTTTGACGGTGACTTGAACATCCAGCTGAGCCAAATTAACGGCAGTGACTATTACGGGGCTGTGGGTATCAATGCGACCGGGAATAAGAACAACGGCACAGTTGCTGACGTCACGGTGAAAAATGCGGATATTCGTATTACGGACAGCAAGCCTCTACACGATGAAAAGTATGTTCCGGTGCGGGCTGTCCATGCTCAAGGGGATGCCAAAGTTACGTTTACGAACTCTCTTTCCACCAACGCAGGACTGAAATCGGCCGCTAACGCGACCATTGACATTCAAAAGGACTTTGTCACTTCGGAACCTATCGCTTTGACCGCTCAGGCCGATTCCACCATCCTCGTCAATAGTTCGAAACAGGGAACAGTGCATTTTTCGGGATACACCGAACGTACGGCGAATTACGGTACTCCCAACGGCACGATCTCCATGAATATCGGCTCCGGTACCGATGGGGACGACTCCTACTGGAACGTCACGCAAGCCTCCACACTATCCAAGCTGTCGCTCGCCAAGAACGCGAGTCTGTACTTCAAGGTTAAGGACACCGATTTAGACGGCACGGACGCCTTGATCACCGTTACCGGAGCGGCGGCTACGGCGGTTGAGCTTGCCAGCGGCAGCAGCATTGCGCTCTACGGTTCCGGATTCGATTTAGAAGCAGGAAAGACTATCCAGCTTATTAAGAGCGACAAGGGTATCGAGAAGGACGGCAATGCCTTGGCTGCGGGTGATTCTCTGGACGATCTTAAGGGTGACCTTACCGTGATCGACATTAAGTCATTGATTCGAGCGACGGAAACGGGGTTTAGTAAAGACCAATATGATCTCTCAATGAAGACTGATGAATTGCTTATCGCAACCATTAAAGAGAAGGCTCCAGCACCGACTCCGGACCCAGATCCTGATCCAGATCCCAACCCTGATCCAAAGCCGAATCCTGATCCGGTACCAGAACCGGATCGTCCAAGCGGCGACAAGGTAAATGACCAGACGAACGCGCTGATGCAGTCGAGCATTGCTGCGGCCGCCACGATGTTTGCGGCTGACGAACTCCTGATTGATACAACGATGAAATCCCGGCAGGGCGTACGTCAGACGGGGCCGTTTGCTGCAGCAAGAGTCGGACGGTATGACTTGGATGTCCGCGGCGACCTTGAAACCAATGTGATTTCGGGATTGCTGGGGTATGCCGTCAATCTGCAGGGTTCTGAAATCGGTGCATTTGTCGAAATGGGACACGGAACCTATGACACCAAAACAACTGTGACCTCTCCGGTCGGTGAGACCAAGGGCGACGGCAAGCACAACTACGTGGGCTTCGGTGTCTACGGCAACTATGCGACGCCGATTGACTGGCTGCATGTCACCGGATACGTGAAGGGCGGTTGGCTGCGCAATGAGTTCTCCGCGCCTATTGCCGGCGTTTCCGTAGATTTTGACCGCACGAGCAATTATTGGGGCGCTCATTTAGGCATGTACGGTGAATTCCAAGCTGCTGGGAAGATCAAGAACAGAACATTCTTGAATTATTTCTACGACGGCCGCGAGAGCGAGTCCTACACCGCCTCGGGTTCTTCGGACGTGGCAGGAGCGGATTTCCATTTCAATTCGCTCAATTCACACCGAGCACAATTGGGATCGGTGTTTGAATACGCCTACACGTCCGCCCTGCGTCCCTATGCGGCGTTGACCTACGAATACGCCTTCAAGGCGGATGCCAAGGGCCGAGCCTCCGATCAATTTGGTGATCTGGCTTTGAACGGTACTGACCTTGAAGGCAGCACGGGCATCGTGTCGCTCGGCTGGACGTATCAGAACGAAGCCAAGCACTTCGAATTCGATCTGGGCGTGAACGGTTACACGGGCAAGCGTCAGGGTGTGAGCGCCCAAGCGCAGGCCGCCTGGAAGTTCTAAACGATTTCACCTGAGAACCGGTACGCTGCGATCCAAGCAGCGTACCGTCCGTGATTGATTGTTGGATCCGTTCAGGTGAAGACCTGCAGTCACATGGATTCAACAGCTTGGGTGACGGAAGGCCGCAGGCGGCAAAGCTGCCGCTTCGATGAAGGTTGTCGGCTGGTTTCACACGAAAGATCAGCATCCTGAAGGATTGCAGTGCTGATTACCCATGCGGTTAGTATCACAATGCCGCAAATTGCATTTGACCTGCAAATGGCTGGAATGACCTGTACGCGGAGGAACATCGGCCGAGTCTCGTGCGCAGACTTCGCGTTGGATCGGCAGTCTGCGATTATCCTGCCTATTGATCAGGCTTCGGTCGATTTGGTCTATGGCCCCCCTGCAGCTGAGAAGCATGATCTGGTCGAACGAATCGAAAGCCGCCGCACACTGCCAAGGCACTCGGGATGGGCAATGACCAGTACGATTTAATCATGGTCCGTAATTCCTGCAGAGCAGAAACAAGTCGGCCTCAGGCGACGCGGGTTCGTCTGAGGCTGTTGCTTTGAGGAATGTATCGGTGATGCTCAAAGCGTCGAAGATTTTCGGATTGGTTTAACTTAGAAAATCAGCATTCGACTCATACATAATTTATTGAGGCCGAAGTTTTTGTTGGCTGTCACCAATGGTTGTTTTTGAAAATGGTTGGATTACTTGACGAATACGGATGAATTGAGTACAGTCAATCAAGCAGAAAATGACCGTTTCTGCTATTGCGCATGCAATGAAATTTTACACGGGGGGGGGGTAACAGCCCTCTCCGGTGTTGAGAAATCAGCACTTTCTTTCTGACGAACTTCGTGTTTCGAGTCTTTGGACTTGGATGCGAAGTTTTTTTATTTCTCTCCAGCTTCAAAGACGCCAGCTTGGAGAGAATTTATGCAAAAAGGAAAACTGACGCCATTGGCGCTGGCTCTCGGATTCGCGGCGACAGTCAATGGTTTCGCTGCAGAAGTTACTGGTCCTCATATTCAGACCAGTCGTGCGTTTGATGACGATACCATTTACACGGTGACAGATAATGGCTCTGTGATCGGTTCTGATGACACCAATCTCGTAGAAATTACGATTGCTGCAGGGAAAACGCTGACGCTGAAAAATACTGATGACAATTGGCAGACCAGGATTCTAGATGGCAGCAATCGCGGAGGCTTGACTTTCACGGGAGGCAATCTGGTCTTGCGGATGGATGACACCAGCACAGACTCCAACTCCGAGCAATGCTTCTTGCGTGCTACAAATGGCGACGCCACGACGGGGACAACGACCTTTAATACGGACAGTGCTGTTGTCATGGAAGGCAGCGTGCCTCAAGGCATGACATTCCACGGAGATATTAATTTTAAAAACGGTTTTGTGATGAACATTGACCGTTCCGCTGGTGATGCCGCACGCAGCATCACCGCAGTTCTCGGTCAACTTGGCGGCACGCTCACCACAACCTCAGCCGATATCAACATTACGGCTGGGAAGAATGACACTTCAATCACTGGCATCGAATTTGGGTACGGAGGAAATCTGAATGCCGCCTCCCTGAATTTGCAGCTCAACGGCAGCAATGCGCAAAGCCTGAAAGTGGTGAGGGGCATAAACATCTGGGACCATAAAGATTATCCGCAATACAACCAATATGGAAAAGACATCACGATAGCGGGACCGGTAACGATTACGCTCCAAGATGTTCCTAGCGCTAGTTCTTATGCGGTCATTCTTACCGCAAAGCGCGACTATTCTTTTGCCGGGCCAACGAAGCTCACAGTTAACACTTCGAATCGAGGGTACGGTTTAGTCACAAATCGAAAAGTGGATTTCACTGATGATCTGACGATGGATTTCAGTGGGAACAATTATTCTTGGGGTATTTTTGCGAATGCTGCGGGTCAAGTGACGGCGAAAACTGCCTCCATCAATATGCAAGGCGGCAATTCACATGCGATTTGGCTCAAAGAAAACGCTTCTGTCGCTATTGCGGAAGCGTTAAAAACGAATGCACATTACGCCATGGTTGGCCAAGGAGAATCGACCATTGATGTCCAAAAGGACTTCATCACAACAGCGAGATCTGGTTTATCAGTTCAAGACAAAGCGAAGATCTTCATCAATAGTTCAGGCAGCGGCAAAGTTCAATTTTCAGGCTTTACGGAAATGGACGATAAATCTGAAGGTCAGATTGTGCTCAATGTCGGTTCTGGCAGTGTTGACGAAAATTCTTACTGGAACGTCACTGATCGCTCAATCCTCACCAATCTTGCAGTGGCTTCGAAAGCATCACTCAATTTCCTTCTGACTGCCGATGTGCTTTCCTCACTGGCCGATGATGAGGCCATTGTTTTAGTGACAGGGACGACTCCAGTACTGCTGCATTCTGCAGCTTCTGCTTCTGGTGCGAGCCCGATTACGCTTTCAGGCACGGGACTTAAGCTCAACGCAGGCGATGAAGTGCGTCTGATTAAGAGCAGCGCAGGCATTGCGCTGGATAAAGCCGACAATCGCCTCGCTGCGGGATCTTCTCTGGACGAACTCAAAGGCAATCTTAATGTGGAGCACATTGCTTCCTTGTCTCGAGTTCAGGAGACGGAATTAACAAAAGACGATTACGATCTCAAGATGAAGTCGGAAAACATGCTTGTCGCCACGATCAAGGCAAAGCGGCCGAGCGTCGACAAGGTGAATGACCAGACGAACGCGCTGATGCAGTCGAGTATTGCATCGGCCGCAACGATGTATGCGGCCGACGAGCTCTTGATTGACTCCACGATGAAGTCCCGTAATGGTGTGCGTCAGACGGGACCGTTTGCCGCAGCAAGAGTCGGTAAGTATGACTTGGACGTTCGCGGTGATCTTGAAACCAATGTGATTTCGGGATTGCTGGGGTATGCCGTCAATCTGCAGGGTTCCGAAATCGGCGCGTTTGTCGAAATGGGTCACGGGACCTATGACACCAAAACGGCTGTAGCTTCTCCGCTGGGAAAGATCCGGGGGGACGGCAAGCACAATTACGTTGGGCTGGGCGTTTATGGGAACTACACCACGCCTTGGGAATGGCTTCACTTCACTGGCTACGTGAAGGGCGGTTGGCTTCGCAATGAGTTCTCCGCGCCTATTGCCGGCGTTTCCGTAGATTTTGACCGCACAAGCAATTATTGGGGCGCTCATTTAGGTATGTACGGTGAAGTCCAAGCTGCAGAGAAGATCAAGAACAGAACGTTCCTGAATTACTTCTACGACGGCCGTGAGAGCGAGTCGTATGAGGCTTCAGGGTCTTCGGCGGTTGCCGGAGCTCGGTTCCATTTTGACGCTCTGAATGTTCATCGCGTACAGGCCGGCAGTCTTTTTGAATATCAGCATTCCTCGGCTCTGCGGCCCTACGCTGCCGTCACCTATGAGTATGCCTTTAAGGCCGATGCTGAGGGGAATGCACGGGATCACATTGGGACTCTGGCCATGAACGGAACGGATCTGGAAGGCAGTACCGGCATACTGTCGTTGGGATGGACTTTCATGAATAGAGCCAAGACCTTTGAATTTGACGGCGGCGTCAATGGCTATGTGGGTGTGCGTAAAGGTGTGAGCGCGCAGCTGCAGGCCGCCTGGAAGTTCTAAACGTTATCGTCTGAGAACCGGTACGCTGCGGCCCAAGCAGCGTACCTTCCCCGATGATTTTTGGATCTGCTCTAGTGAAGCCTGCGTTCGAGGTGACGAGAGCTTATGCCTCAGTTTGAGGTGCGCAGAAACGAACGGATACCCCTCGAGAGCTCTTCGACCGCGTTTTCGAGCTGAACCTCAGAAAAGCCCGCGAAACCGAGGATCAGACCGTACTCTTTGGGCGCATCGGCAAAGCAGGGCGAAAGAGCGCGTGTCTCGAGGCGGTGTTCCCGACGCAGGTAGTCCGCAAGATGCACGTCGTCGAGCGCTTTTTCAAAACAAAAGCACAGGTGCGTGCCTTGGTTGTCGATCGTGAGGTGACCAATGTCGCCAAGAAAGCGGCCGATGGCGCGGATGGCTGCGTTGCGCCGCTTGGCATAGAGCACTTTCAGACGCCGCACATGTGCGTCGTAAAAACCTCCGCTGATGAATTCGGTGAGAATGGTTTGGTGCACTTCGGACTCATGTCGGTCTGATAAGAGCTTGGCGCCCTCGAAGGCCTTCGCAGCACTTTTGGGGGCAACCAAGTACCCGAGGCCGAAGCCCGGGTAAATCATTTTCGAAAAGCTGCCGAGGTACACCACGGAAGATTGAATCTCTGCGATAGCAGCGAGCGCCGTCGTTGGTGAGCCGGCGTAAGAGAGTTCATTGTCGTAGTCGTCCTCTATGATCCAAGCCTTGTGCGCTGATGCCCAGCGGATTAGTGCCTCTCTTCGCTGCCGCGACATGAGCATTCCGAGCGGGTACTGGTGACTCGGCGTGACCAAAACGCCTCGGACTTCAGGGAAAGCAGAAAGCTGCTCGACGCAGAGTCCTTCAGCGTCAACGGGTACAGGTACGGGACGAAGGCCCCAGTAGCGAAGTGTGCTGCGGTGGACTTCAAAGCCTGGGTCTTCGTGTGCGACGGCATCACCAGGATTAAAGAGAATTTGCGCGCACAGAGCGAGGCCTTGCTGAATACCCGAGGTAATGATGATCTGTTCGGGGTCACAGGAAATCCCTCGAGCAGAGCGCAGATGATCTGCGAGGACGCGGCGAAAAGGCCCCCAGCCTCCCGGATGGCAGTAGCTGTTGTGCATCCAGGGACTTTTAGAGATGCGCGCAACAATCTGAGTCCATTTTTTCCCCGGCAGGCTGTCGTAGTCTGGTGCGGCAACCGCCAGCGGTTCTTCGGTCTGAACATGGAACTGTGCAGCGCAGAGTGCCAGTTGCGCGCGTTCTGAGAGTTCTGGAAGACCGCAAGTCTCTATAGGCGGCCTGCCTGTGCGGGGGTCTCTCCGTTCACGCAGCGGCAGATGCTCCGCAACGCACGTGCCGCTGCCCACTCTGGCATCGCACCATCCTTCATCTACTAAGCGTTTGTAGGCGGCCGTTACGGTATTGCGCGAGATGCCGAGGCATTCGGCCAGAATGCGCGAGGCAGGCAGCCTGTCGCCGGGTTGGAGCCGGTGTCTGATCTCCTCCTGCAGGGCCTTAGTGAGCTGCTCGTTAAGCGGCACGACTGAAGTCTGATCGAGTTTGATGGAGAACGGATGGGGCGTCATGGAGAGACCTCTAATGCAGCGTAGCTGTGCAGACCCGCAAAGAAAATGTTAACGCCGACGTATGTGAAGATCAGTACGGCGAAAGCCGCAAGTGTCGCTGCGGCGAGTTTTCGCGGGGGAAGTTCGCGGCGGTGATCAAAATGAAGAATAGCGAGGAAGGCGCACCAGGTGATAAATGCCCAGGTCTCTTTGGGATCCCACGCCCAAAAGCGTCCCCAGGAGTGATGCGCCCAGATTGAACCGAAGAAGAGGCCCCCGATCGTGAAGATTACGAGTCCGAGGAGGTTCAGACGGCGGATGAGCGGTGCAGCTGTTTCCGGCGCGGCGCCGCCGCAGAGAAGTGCGGCTCCGGCGCAGGCAGAAAGGCCAAAGAGTGCGTAGGCTGTAAAGGAAAGCGTGACATGTGCAACCAGCCAATAGCTTTGAAGGGCGGGCAAAAAGAGCACTGGAGCAGTCGGCACCGCATAGAGATTCAATGCCAGCAGCACAATGCCGCTCAGCATGATGCCTCCGCCGAAAAGCTGCGGGCTGCGGCGGACGGAGGAACATGCGGCGGACGCCAATGCAGTGAGAAAGGCGCAAAAGACTGCCGACTCATAGAAAGTGGCGGTCGGAAAGGAGAGAAACCAGTCCGTATTCATCTGCCACATGTACCAACGCCACCGATCCAGAAGTCCCCAGCCGAGGCCAATTAAAGCAAGAAGCGCTGCGGCAAGACTGAAAACGCGAAGTGCTTTGCCTCCGGATGAAAGCGGCTGGCGTGAATTGGGCTGAGTCTGAGCCGCACTGGCCGGAATCCTCCGAGCCGTAAATGCAAGCGAGAGCCAGGACAGCAGAGCGCCGATGACCAAACCTGTTCCAGACAGGGTGAAGAGTTCTTCAATATTCATGGCTGGCCTCGGAAAAAGATCGTGAACCGAAAGTGATGAAGGTGTAGAGCAGCAGGCTCAGTCCGGCGACAAGACCGCCGGCATAGAAAAGCCAGGCAAAGGGTGTTTTGGCAACGGAAAGAACGGTGTATTCGAGATTTTTGAAGTCGCCGACTTCGATGACGAGATCGTCTTCAATCCATTTCGCGTTCTGATACGGCATCACCCAGTGGCTCAGATCTTCTCCGGAAGGTCTGACAAGCCGAATCAGATACCCGGGATTACGCATCTGATCGGCGTCGATGGTTTGGGGACGTCCTTTGACAAAAGTGATGGTCGGCGAAAAGTCTTCGATAAGGAGGAATGTGCCGTCGGTGAGCTGGATCGGTTCGCCAATGGCGATGAGGTAACTCATCTCGCGGTCACGAACGGCAACATTCACTTCCACGGCGCTGTCTTTTCGAGGTGCAAGGCCGCAGTCCTGCTGATAAAAAGTGACGCCTTGATAGGATTGGGGACTGTTTACCGCCAGAAGCAGGCTTGAGGCGGGAACAGTGTCATCCCGCGATGACGAGAACCGAATGGTTGAGGCATAACGTTCGGGGCGCGTAGTGCCGGGATAGACGTCGAGTTTGAAATTAAGGCATTGAACCAAGAAGCCCAGAGGCCGTTCGTTGCCCGCATCGTCAAACCAGGTGGCTGCGCTCTCGCCCTCACGAATGTAGACGAAGCCCTTGAAGCCTAAGGCAAAGTCCAGCCCCATGCTGACCACCATCGCGAGCAGTCCGGCATGAAGACCGATCATTGCCAGCGATTGCCGCGTGAAGGGCGCTCGAGTGCGGCGGATCAGGTAGAGGACCAGTGAGAGGGCTGCCGCGGTGCTGCCGACGATCTTCAGTACGGCCAGAATGTCAGCTATATACGGCCGGTACGCAAAATTCTTGAGGGTCTCCATCCCGGAAGACCCGACCAAAAGGACGCCGCCGATCAAAGCAAGCAGTACGCTCAAAGGGATGCAGCGCAGGTTGGTGAAGAGATGGGACATGGCAAAAGCGTGCAGGAATAGAGGCTGGAGAACCTCAGCTGGGACCAGTCTATGAAGCCATTTCCGCTGGCGCAGAGCCAATTGGAGACCTTTTGATGGTGCCAATATGAAGGAAGCATCCAAATCTCTAATGAATTGGATGGCAGGGGATAAGCTCTTATGGGTAGATCCGCGAGGCAAGGAGGGGTATTGCCGCGAATCATTTTTCTTCCTTTGCAGCTTTGAGCTGAGCGTCACCTAAATGATGAAATCTCCTAACCGCTTGCCAGCAGCGCTGCGCCGCTGCCAGCGATACAGCATTCCTGCAGCATTCATCTTTGCGCTTGTGTTTCATGCTTTGCTGCCTTCCGGCGGATGGTGCTTCGAAGTACGTGAACTGCTGACCTGGACGGGACAGGCGTTTATTTGGGGATTGACTTTGGCGGCTCCTCTTTTAGTTGCGGCATCGACGTCGACCGCTGTCGGCGGGATTCAATGCAGCGGGTTTTGCCGAGTCGGGCGCGTTTTTCTGGCCTTCATACTCTCAACGTTCCTCTGCGCAATGGCGGGAGCGCTGGCCGCTGGAAGCGTCGAAATGACCTATCCTGATCTGAGCGCAGAACTGGGGGTGCGGCAGGATCCGACAGCGGCTGCGGGGTGGAGTCAGATGCTGCCGGTTTTGCAGGTGATGCCGAAACTGCTGATGCCTGGCGCAGTTGCGGCAGCACTGGGAATTGGTCTGCTGCTGCGCTGGGCGGGTTCTCAAAACGTGCGCGCTCTCGTCGAATCCGCAGGCATACGACTGATGGCTGCTCTGCGCTGCTATCTGAAGCTGCTTCCGGCGGCGGTCTTCTGTCTGACAGTGGGGGCACTCACTCGCGGAGGATTTTCTTCATTAGGACAATTCGGCGCTGTCGCGCTTTTAGTGTCGGGCGTCACGCTTACCGGTCTGTTGGTCATTAATCCTATTGTCTACAAATTATTTGCACGACGCCCCGTGCGCGGCGTACTGCTTGATCTTCTGGAGCACAGCGCCTACCCGGCGTTTCTCTCGCGAAGCTCGCTCGCAAACATTCCAATGAACCTTGCGTTCTGCCGGCGTTACGGGGTGCCTGACAAAGTCGCGTCGATCACGATTCCTCTGGGCGCGGCCTTTAACATGCCAGGCGCCGCTGTGACGCTTTCCGTCTATGTGAGCCTTGCACTTATCGGAACAGGCATGGGCGATTGGGGAACGCTGGCAGCGGCCGCAATGTGCTCGGCGCTTTTTTCCATGGCGGCAGCCGGCATCCCGAACGGTTCGTCCGTTCTTTTGCCGACGCTTCTCGGTCTCTTTGGGTGCGGTGATTCAACTGCAGCGGTGATGACGGCATATTTTGTGATCTCTGTCCTGCAGGATTCTGTCGGCACTGCACTCAATTCCTCTTCGGATGCGTTCCTTACAGTGGCCTCCGCGGGCGGAAACTCTAAGGCGGATAGGGCGGCAAACCTTATGCGAAACTGAAGTGGCTCTGCCATTGAGCAGGAAAGTGGCTCCGAAAACTGGCTGAGCGACGGGAAGAATCTCCTTCATCAAGACTGCACCGCTTTGACCGCGGTGCAGCACCTCAAAGGAGATCCATCCATGCACCCTCAAAAAACAACACGCATAACCATGCTGATTGCTGCGGCCTTAATCAGCTTGCCGACGGCCGCATCAGCTCTCGGAATCGGCCGTGCCGCCGGTACGCCCCTTACGCCGCCCGCTCAGGTGCTCGATGCGCAGACCTGTCTGTCATGCCATACCACCATCAGCAAGCTTCACACCCGCGGAGCGCACAAGGACGTTAACTGCGGGTCGTGCCATACGGTGAAGGCTGAACACTTTTCTAAGCCCTCCGCTGCGAACCGTCCGACGACGCGCTTTGACTACGAATCTTGCTCTCAATGCCACACCTCGGAACATCAGGACCTGATGAATCCGAAATACCATTATGCGTGGGCAAAAATGGGCGGGAATCCCGCCTACTCGTTCATCCGTGATCAGGACGACGGTTGGCCGCGGTCGCTGCAGTACCGCTTCCCTCGTTTCCATTCAAGCCTGATGGCTGATTTTGTGGCGAACCGCGCGAACGGACGCTTCCAGTACGATGACAAGACGGGGCAGGGGAAACCTCAAGAAAAGCACTGGGATGTCATCAAGGACATGCATCCGGAAAACGGCGATCAGATGATGGGCGACGTTATCGGCATCGGCTGGCGTCCGCACAAGGGGCGTGAAGGACAGCAAGACTCCCGCTGCCTGCTTTGCAAAACGTCCGAGACCATGATGGAGTACTCATACGATCTGATGTCGGCGAATCCCAAGGGTTATGACTTTTCAAGTCCGGTGGTCCCGATGCTGAAAAAGATTCAGACGGGCTTCAACTGCAATTTCTGCCATGACCCGCATTCCGCCGAGCCCCGCATCATTTTTGCGCCCTTGATCGAATCCATGACCGGCGAAAACGGCAGGGAGAACTTCTATCAGAAGACCGTCGGTAGCAAAGCCTCCACTCCGATTGAGGTCGTCGACATGGGTTTGCGCGGCTTCACACGGAAGATCGGCATTCTGAAGGACTACAACGCTAATTTCCAATGCGGTCAGTGTCACAACGCTGCGAATCGCTATCTGACTTACAAATGGCTCAATGACGATAAGCCGGTTAGACCGGAGGACCTGCAGAAGGCCGGCGTAAGCCCCTACGCGACGGAGTTTTTTAAGGATCCCCTCGAATCCTGGGCCTGGTTCAAGTCGAAGGGATGGCACCAAGGCGTCAACGGCACGACCGGTGTCCATTACGTCAATGGATCGGATCATCCGCATGTTGAAATCATGCTTCAGAGCAAGCACGGTCAGGCCGGGGTGACCTGTACGGACTGTCACTTCGCCCGCAAAGCGGACGGCAAGGCTGAACATCAGCCCAGTCTCGTGAAGCTCAAGGTTGAGAACACCTGTATGCGCAGTGCCTGCCATGGTCCGGGCTCAAAGAGCAATTGGACCGATCCGGGACAGGCGCTTTATACGATTGAAGCGATTCAGCAGGAATACCGCATCCGTGTGCAGAAGATGGAGATGGCTGCTAAAGACGCACAGCGGATCTTCATGAAGCTCAAGGCGGGCGAGGCGAGTCTTCCGCAAGAGGTTAAGGAGAAGCTGGAAACGGCCTATGAGAAATACCTCTCCGCACGAGATTGGTACCTCACCGACCTTTCTTCCGGTTTCCATGATCCTGAAGGATTTAACCGCACGGTTTCGGTGGTGACATGGGAGCTGCGCAAAACGAACGCAGCGGCGCAGAGTGCTCTGAAGAAAACGCCGGTCAAGCAATAGCATCCGTCGTTTTTCAAAACTAGGGACGAACATTGCACGAGGGGCCAGAGCCTTTTGGCTCCTCGGTGCGGCAATGAATAATGCCTCAATAAACATCAAAGAAAAAAGAGCCCATGAAGACAGCAAGTCTTCATGGGCAGTCAAGTCCCGTGCGAAGACCTCGCGTTTGGATCGGCAGGTCTGCGCTTCGGATAAAGAGAGATCAATCAGCTGTTAGTCGCGGAAGGCCTTCAGAATCTGACGGCCGGCGATGTAGATCATGATTTCGTCGGTGCCGCCGCCGATGCGTTCGCAGCGGACGTCGCGCCACAGACGCGAGACGCGGGCATCGTTGGTGTAGCCGAGGCCGCCCATGATCTGGATGGCGTCGTCGATCACCTCGAGGGCCGTGCGGGCGCAGTAGAGCTTGGCGAGCGCGGCGGTTTCACGCATGGATTCCTTGCGGTCGGCCTGAACGGCGCAGCTCAGGACGAGGTGGCGCATGTTCATGCACTTAACCTTCATCAGCGCGAGCTTTTCCTGAATCATCTGGTTAAAGCCGATGGGCTTGCCGAAAGCAATGCGCTGATTGGCGTAGCGGGCGGCGTCTTCAAAGGCGCATTCCGCAAAGCCCGTGCAGCGCGAGGCGTTGATCAGGCGTTCCATTTCGAAGTTGTACATGACGTTGAGGAAGCCCTTGCCTTCTTCGCCGACCATGTCTTTTTCTTCAACGACGACATTGTCGAGATACACCTCGCAGGTGCTCACGAGATGCCAGCCGATCTTGTGGAGCGGGTTGATCTTGACGCCGGGGGCCTTGGCATCGACCCAGAAGAGCGAGAAGGCGAGCTTGGGATCTTCGCACTTCGGATCGCGGGCGAGAACGAGCATGTAGGGATATTCGGCAGCGCCCGTGATGAAGGTCTTCTGACCGTTGATCACGATCTTGCCGTCTTTGCGTTCCCAGGTCGTGGTCGCGGCGTTGTTGTCCGAACCAGCGCCCGGCTCCGTCAGAGCGAGGGAGTAGGCGGGGTCGCCCGTGGTGGACGTGCTTTCGGCCGTGAGGCGAAGCTGCTCGGGCGAGCCAAAGTGGATCATCGAGTGCATGCACTGGCCGTTAGTCATCAGGAAGGCCGGCGCGCCGCACTTGGCGATTTCCATAATGGCGAGCATCTGCGTGACGTAGTCGGCCGGGATGCCGCCGTGCTCTTCCGGAACGCCCAGCAGCGAAATGCCGTTTTCGGCGAGGGCCTTCACGAATTCACGCGGATACTTGCCTTCTTCGTCATGCGTGCGGAAATATTCTTCCGGGAATTCGTTGTTGATGAGTTCGCGGATGCTCGAAAGAAGGAGCTCCTGCTCTTCGGTCATGGTGAAATCGATTGCCATGATGCGTATTCCTTGAGTAATGAATTCGAAAAAAAGTTATTCGCCGTCGGGGAGCTTGAAGCCCATCACAGCGTCCGTGAAGAGGCACGGATCCATCGTCTTGAGGTTTTCGTCGATGATCGGACGGAAGGCCATCTTCGAGCAGACATCGCGTTCGATATCCACGCCCGGAGCGACTTCGATCAAGTGCAGACCATCTTCCTTGAGCGTGAAGACAGCGCGTTCGGTGATGTAGCGGACATCGAGACCGCGTTCGAGAGCGACCTTGCCGCTGAACGTGATTTCGGGAAGGCTTTCGACGAACTTCGTGACGCGGCCTTCCTGGGTGATGCGCAGGCTGCCTTCGCCCACTTCAGTCTTCAGACCGCCCGCGGTCAGCGTGCCGCAGAAGACAATCTTGCGCGACGTGGCGGAAATGTCGATGAAGCCGCCCGTACCCATGATCTTGCCGTTGAACTTGTGGACGTTCACGTTGCCGTGCTGGTCGACTTCAGCGAAGGAGAGGTAGCAGACGTCAAGGCCGCCGCCGTGGTAGAAGTCGAACTGCGCGGTCATGTCGAGGATGGCGCGGGTATTCACGTTGGCGCCGAAAGCGACGCCCTGCGTGGTGATGCCGCCGATCGGACCGGTTTCGACCGTCAGCACGAAGTCTTCGTCGCAGCCTTCTTCGCGGGCGACGAGACCAATGCCGTCAGCAATGCCGACGCCCACGTTGCCGATGGCGCCCTTCTTCATTTCATAAAGTGCGCGGCGGGCGACAACCTTGCGCTGGTTGAGCGGGATCTTGACGCGTTCGCTGTCGTCGAGCGTGAAGTCGCCCGAGATGAAGCGGTTGACCGGCGCGCCGCCGTAGAGCTGCGTCTGGGCGGGATCAACGACCACGATGTCAACTAGGTATCCCGGAATGCGGACAGCCTTCGGGTGCAGCGTAGCCTTCTTCACCATTTTCTGAACCTGCATCATCACGATGCCGCCGTTGTTGTGGACGGCTTCGGCGATGACGAGGGCGTCGAGGTACATCACTTCGTCTTCGAAGGTGGCGTAGCCTTCGCTGTCGCAGGTCGTGGCGCGGATGAAGGCCACATTAGGCGCGACGGTCTTGTAGTAGAGGTATTCCTTGCCTTCGAGGCTGACGAGGCTGATCAGGTCCTCTTTGGTGATGTCGTTTAACTTGCCGCCCTGGTTGCGCGGGTCAACGAAGGTGCCCAGACCGATTTCACTCAGAATGCCGGGCTGGTGGGCGGCCGAAGCGCGCAGCATCTGCGTGAGGACGCCCTGGGGATAGTTGTAGGCAAAAATCTTATTTTGTTCGGCCAATTCGGAGATGCGCGGAGACTGCCCCCAGTGGCCGCAGAGCGCCCACTTGACGAGGCCTTCCTGAGCGATCGGACTGATGCCGCGTTCAGCGCGGTCGCCGAGCCCCGTCGGGCTGATGATGCCGATGTTCTTCGGCGTCTGCGTGGTCTTATAGCGTTCAGCAAGGGCTTCAATGAGCTTCGTGGCTTCAAGGATGCCGCCGCCGGCGCCGAGGACGCAGAGGGTGGATTCATCGGGAATGTACTTGACAGCTTCTTCGGCCGTGAGAACGGGAACTCGGCCGTTGATACGCTTCGGGCGTGCAAACGTCATGGGGGATGTCTCCGGAGTGACCGCGCGTGGCGTAAGCAGCGCGGCAAAGGAACGTAACGGGGGATTGGGGGCCGCGATTGGAGCGACAATGCGGCCCCC
>OATH01000690.1_pt1 | contig 20252 bp, 17 predicted proteins | sample 1494971 | NCBI WGS metagenome assembly OATH01 (sample SAMEA2579949, study PRJEB22360) | human gut metagenome
TCACGCCGGCAGAAGTCGCGGCGCTCGCCGTCATTCCGCAGAATCCCGTCAAACGTCGCCCTTACACCCAAGGCAGCACGCCGCTCGATACCGCGCGGCTGCGGCTTGCACGCATCCTCGTGGAGCAAGGCGTTTATCCGCCCTCGGCCGCCGCAGCGCTGCGAGCACCGCTTGAGGTGTTCGGTCCGGAACACCTCCCTTTTCTCGCTCCCCACTACGCGCAAACGGTTCTGAACCGCATAGTGGGGACCTCGGAGCGGTCAGAACCCAACGCTGACAAAACGGCTTTCAAAGCGGGAAAACTCAAGGGCACGCTCTCGCTCGATGTTCAATCGGCAATGGAAGCGCTCGTTCGCGAAACCATTGCACGGCTCTCCCCTTGGGGCGTGAAGAATGCCGCCGTTTCAGTGGTTGACGCCCGCGACCGTTCCGTGCTCGCCATGGTGGGCTCGGCAAACTTCTTTGACCCCTCGATTCAGGGAGAGGTCAATGCCTGGACAGCCAAGCGAAGCCCCGGTTCAATGTTGAAGCCCTTCACCTATGCGCTCGCACTCGATCAAGGGCTTATTCACGAAAAGACGGTCTTGATCGACAGCCCGATCGCCGTCGGCGGATGGGCCCCAGACAATGCAGACGGCAGCTTCAGGGGGCCGCTCTCCGCCGAAGATGCATTGGTGCTCTCGCGCAATATTCCGGCGGTCGATTTGGAAAAGCGCCTCAGCCCCGGGCTCTATGAATTCCTCAAACGCGCCGGTGTCGAGCTCCCCCATGACAAAAATTGGTACGGGCTTTCCCTTGTTTTGGGGGGCGCAGAAATCACCATGGCCGACGCCGCCAAGCTCTACGCCATGGTCGCGGGGGAAGGACTCCTCCGGCCGCTTAGGCTCCTCGAAGCTCAAGCCTCCCCGGCCGAGGCCGATCCGCTTTCGCGTGAAGCGCAGTTTGTCCTTCGCCGCATGCTGGCTTCGCGCGGTGAATCGGTGACGATTCGCGGTACGAGACGCGAGCTCCTCTATAAAACCGGAACCAGCAACGGCTGGCGCGATGCATGGACCGCCGGCATGGTAGGTCCCTATGTCATCGTCGTGTGGCTCGGAGACTTTGCCGGACGTCCCAACCCGCAGCTTCAGGGAGCGCATCTTGCCGCTCCGCTCTTCCGCGCGGCGGCTTTGCGTCTGGGGAGCATCCCCGCACTCGACTGGCCGGCCGCCGTCAGTGCACAGCAAGAAGCCGAAGACAAACATCTAAAAGTCGCTCTTGAACCGGTCTGCGCGGCAACGGGCGACCTGGATATTCGGCTCTGCAGCCGCCGAACCAACGCCTGGATCCTTCCCGGCCGCACATCCGTGCGGGATTCGGGTGTTTTTCGCGAAATTTGGATTGACAAAGAAACCGGGCTTCGGGCCTGCGGCCCCGGTCTCGGCATTGAAAGACGCGTTTGGGAATTTTGGCCGACGCACTTTCAAAAGGTCTTTCTGGCGGCGGCCACCGCCATACACGGCCCAATGTGCTGAACGCTTGGGCGTCCCAGGGGGCCGCGCTCCGGTGATCACCTCTCCCAAAGCGGGAGCCGCCATTTACTCGCCCGTCGGCTTTGACGCAGCCCGTGTGCTGCTTGCTGCGGGGGCCGATCCGGACGCTGCCATTCTCTATTGGTATGCCGACGGCGCATTTCTGGGTGCCCGCCGAGTCGGCAAGGCGCTCGAATGGTCTGCACCCGCCGGTACGCATGAACTCGCCGTTGCGGATGATCTTGGACGCACGAGCACGATGCGGCTGACGATCAGACGCCGGTGAACCCGGAGCGGCCGGCTGTCTGCCGGCCAAGGGTCTGCAGAATCGATTGCCGCAAGGTCTAACACTTTTTTATAAATTCCTATGTTTGACCTCAGCGTTCCCGCACTAACCTTGTCATATCTGAACAGTGATTCAGAAATCGCCGCAATGGCTATTGCAAAGAAAGGAGCTTTGTTATGAAGAAGAGGTTTGCTGCAGCCGCCGGCAGCGGCTCCGGATTTCGACGCTCGCTCGGCGCTTTGGCTTTGATGCTCACCTGCGGCGTCTTTGCCGCTTTCTCAGCCCTGCCTTCACCGGCATTGGCCGGCCCGCCGCCCGGCATGCACCATCCCGGGCCCGGCTTTGGCGGTCCTGGTCATCGCCCGGGCTTCCGCCCCGGCCCGCCTCCGCCCCCGCCGAGATACCATCGCGGCTGGCACCCTCGTCCCTGGTACCGCAGCTGGGGTTTCTGGGCGCCGACGATTACGGTCGGCACGATCCTCGGCGCAGAGCTCTATCGCTCCTCGACGCCGCGCTATGTTGAGGTCCCGGTGCAGACGGTTCCCGTCACGCCGAGCACGTCCTATGCGGCCGCGGCTCCCGCGGCATCGGGCGCTGCCGGATCCGGCAGCTATCCGTGGTATTGGTGCTCGAGCGAACAAGGATACTTCCCGACCGTTCGCTCCTGCCCGCTCGGCTGGGAGACCGTGATGGGTTCGAGCAGCACAACGCCTCCCGCGCCGCCCGCTCCCTAAACGGCAAATGCCCGCCCGAAATCATTGAATGATTCCCGGCGGGCATTTTCATGAACCCAAACGGCTATCGTTTAGCTCCGACAAGAGCATTCGGCGTTATTCGTTTGCGCCTTCGCCTTCTTCATCGTCCTGAGCCTTGGGCTGAGGAGCGGCCTGAGCTTGGCTCAGGCGATCGAGATATTCGCTCGTCACGTCGCCCGTGACATAAACGCCGTCAAAGCACGAGCAATCGAAGGCCGGAATCGACGGGTTCAAATCCGAAAGCGCATTCTTCAGGCCGTCAAGCGTCTGGAAGATCACCTTGTCGGCGCCGATCACTTCAGCCACAGCGTCCGCATCCTTGCCGTCGCCGCAGATCAGTTCCGACTTCGTCGGCATATCAATGCCGTAGACATTCGGGAACATCACGCGGGGCGCAGAAGAAGCAACATAGACCTTCTTTGCGCCGGACTCGCGCGCCATGCGGACGATTTCCTTCATCGTCGTGCCGCGCACGATGGAGTCGTCAACGAGCAGCAGGTTCTTGCCTTCAAATTCCACGGGCATGGCGTTGAGTTTTTGACGCACGCTCTTCTTGCGGGTCGTCTGCCCAGGCATGATGAAGGTGCGGCCGATATAGCGATTTTTAATGAACCCTTCGCGGTAGGGGAGCTCAAGCTGCTTGGCAAGCTCCTGCGCACACGGCCGAGAGCTGTCCGGGATCGGCATGACGACGTCAACATCCCTGAGATCAATCGCCTTTTTCACCGTTTCGGCCAAATAAACGCCGAGATTGAGGCGGGCGCCATAGACGCTGATGCCGTCGATGAGGGAATCCGGACGCGCAAAATAGACGTATTCGAAAGCGCAGGGATTCTTCACCGGATTTTCGGCGCACTGACGCGTTTCAACGTTCCCCTTGAAATCGATCCAAAGCGCTTCGCCGGGTTCCAGATCGCGTTCGAGCTTAAAGCCGAGCCCCATCATCGTCACCGATTCCGAGCTCACCATCCATTCGCGTTCGCCGTTGGCAGCAATCGCCGAACCGAAGCAGATCGGCCGAATAGCATGCGGATCACGGAAGGCAAGGAGCCCCTTGCCGGCAATCAGCGCCACCACGGCGTAAGAGCCCCGCACGCGCTTATGAACGGCCGCGACGGCCTTGAAGATGCCGTCAGCGTCAAGCCCCCGGCCTTCGCAGACGCGGGAGATTTCATTGGCTAAAACGTTGAGCAGCACCTCCGAATCGCTCGTCGTGTTGATATGACGATGGTCGTGCTCGTACAGATCTTGCTTAAGCGCTTCGGCATTCGTCAGATTGCCGTTGTGAGCGAGCATGATGCCGTAAGGCGCATTGACGTAAAAGGGCTGCGACTCCTGATTCGAACTCGCACAACCCTGCGTCGGGTAGCGCACGTGACCGATGCCGACATTGCCCGTCAGATCACGCATGTTGCGCGTACGGAAGACGTCGCGCACCAGGCCCATGGCCTTATGAATGTGGAACTGCAGACCGTCGAGCGTCGCGATGCCCGCCGCATCCTGACCGCGATGCTGCAAAAGGAGCAGCGCGTCGTAGAGGCGTTGATTAACAGGTTCATTGGAAAGGAGGGCAACAATGCCGCACATGGATGTAATCCTCGATTAGGCCGGGGTGAACGCCCGAAGAGAAAATAGGAAAAAAGGGAAAAACAGTAACTTTGCGCGCATGGCCTATAACGGCAGAATGCGCAAAGCCGCCCGGACGAGTCTCGGAGCGGCTTTGAGTGAAAACTTGCACATGATATGAATGAGCCCTGCCTCTATCAGCTGCGGCGATAAGACCGGCGCATGTCAGCGAGCCATGCCGGCAGATAAGGCATCGACCAATTGATGATCGTTTCCGTCGGTCCGATCAGCACGGACTGCTGCCACATACGGCTTTCATGGATGGAAGCGGGCATACCGAAAAAGAAGACACAGGCGCAGACAACCACAATGCCGCGCAGGAAGCCGAAAACGGCGCCCAGAGCGCGGTCTTCAAAGCGCAGCGCCGCCGTTTCAAGCAGACGCCGAATAATGGCCGAAAGCAGTCCCACCACAAAGAGGCAGGCCACAACGATCAGGACAGCCGCAATGATGACGCGCGGCAGCCATCCGATGCTTTCAAGCGGAATGTGTTCGGCGACAACCGCGGAATAGTTCATCGCCAGAAAGATGCCTGCAACCCAGCCGGCAATGGCCAGCACTTCACGCAGCACGCCGCGCATGATTCCAACGATGGTGGAAAGTGCGAGAACGGCAATGATGATCCAGTCGATTTCCGTCATGAGTGCGCTGCAGGCGGGAGAGAAATGAGTTAGAGAAAATGGGGAGCTTTACGACGCCCGTTTCCGGCTGCCCCAAGAGCGACGCCGGACTTCTCTTAAAAGGGCTACATTGTACCGAAAATTGTCTGCCGGACTTTCGATTCCCTCGGAGGTTTTGTGACCCCGAAGCCACCTGCTGTCCGGCCTCAAAGCATTAATCTTTTTTCGCCAGATAAGGCTTTTGAGCGATGCCGTTAAGCATGATCGTACCCCGTACGCCTTCGGCTTCAGATTTCTCAGCATAAAGCCCCACGCGAACCTTCCAAAGTGCGCCGCCCTCATTGGTACGGTAGGCGGGGAGTCCCAGGAGCGCGAGCTTTTTTACTGTGCGCTCCGCGGCGGCTTCGTTGCTCGTAGCGACAACCTGCACATACCAGCCCTTCCCCGTCGGCGGCGCGATGCCGGCTGACTTCGCGGCCGGCTGCGGCTTCTGAGCCGGTTTCTGAGCCTTTGGATCGGGCTTTGCCGCCGTCTTCTCGGCAGGTTTAGCAGGCGTTTTTTCGGCCTTTTCAGATTTTGCCGCCTGCGTTGGCGCTGCCGTCTTGCCGGACTGCTTCGCAGCCGCCTCGGCGGCGCCTTTCGCTTCACGCTCAAGATTGGCTTTCGCCGTCGATTCCGCGCGGCCCATAGACGTATCCGACACATCCACGTCGCCCGCCTGAGCACGATCCCCGTGAGCCGCCGGCGGCACATTCAGCGTTGTGCTCGTCTCGCTTTCTTTAGGAATATTGATGTCGGTACTCTCGAGCTTAGACGTGTCGATCGGCGGTTCGTTTTCCAATACAAAAAGGGCGGGCTCCGGCTGGCGGTTCGTTATCGATCACGAAAGGCGCGGCAACCACCGCGGCCATCAGAAGAACAGCCGCTCCCACCATGCGGTGCTTAGTGCGTCGGCGGGCAAGCAGCTCCGCATCCGTGAGCGGACGACGAGCCGGACGTTCAGCGGCGCGTTCACGTTCGGCCTGAGCGCGCACTTGTTCGCGCGGCACGGGCTTCAAGGCCGGTTTAAGAACTTCAGCATCTTCGCTCTCACCTGCCGCCGCAGGGGACGGATCCGGTTCCTGGCGAGGTTCAGGCATGACAAAAGGCGCCTGCGCAGCCGGAGCGCCTGCGGCCTCGGGCGCCAGAATTTGAGCGGCCTCCGGTGCAGAGACGCTTTCGGCTGAAGCCCCCCATTGGGGCTCTTTTTTATCCGTCGTCGGCGCCTGAATACCATACGGATCCCAGGGGGCTGCTTTAGGCGCAGTCGGCGCTGCGGCTTGGCGTTCCGGCGGCTGAGGCGCTTGAGGAGGAGCACTTTGCTCCCCAGCGGTCTGAGCCGCAGGTTCAGCAAAGTCAAAGGGCGGAGGTTCCGTCGGCTGAGCGGACGGTGCCGTCTGCCCGCCCGTCTGCGTTCCCTCATTGAATCGTCCTAATGACGGCTCCGTTCTCGGTCCAAAGGTGGGTTCGGCATGCGGCGCGGCAGTACCAGCCTCTTCCGGTGTTTGCATCGTCGCGAGCTTCACCCCTTCAGGGCGTTGATTTTTCCGGAAAGGATTAAAGAACGACATGGGAACGCCTCGAGCATTACAAGCAATAGAAACAGTATGAGCTTCACCGCTCGTCCTCTTCTATGACCGAAGACAATGGTGAAGCTCACAAAATTCTATCAGCGGTCCTGTCGGCCGCCCTGTCGTTCTAACTTTTCGATAAGAAGAAATTTCAGTGCCACGGCGCCTTTTCTTCGCAAGGCATCCCGTCGGTCATCGTAAAGCCCTCGAGACTGCCGCACTTCGTTTGAATACAGACAAAGCGCATAGCCTCGGTCGGCAATGCCCGAATGGCGCGCTTAGCTGCCGGCGCCACACGGAGCCAGTCGCCGGCACGAAGCGCAATCACCTCGCCGTCAAGCCAGATTTCTCCCGCGCCGGAAAGGATCCCGTAGAGCTCTTCATTTTGCCGGTGCGCATGCACAAACGGTACGGCAGCACCAGCTGGCAAGTCATTGACAGAGACTTCACAGCCCGTTAGACCAAGCTCGTCATGGAGCTCCGTGCGGGCGTCGCCAGAAGCATGATTGAGCGTGAAGTTCTTCTTGGATGAATTCATGATTTTTATCCATTGATTGTAAGAGCAGGGAAGTTCATTAACGAAAGGGAAGATCCCAAAGTGGTTCGACATCGAATTATTTATTTCGTTAAAAGCCGCTCTGTGGTGGGAGCGGCTTCGATCGTTATGTTAGTTCGATATCGAACTTTTGTCAACAGATAAATATCTTCTCCGCGAACCTGCGCTTCCTCGGGCAGACTCGCGGAGAATCTTCAAGGACCCCGGACGCTGATGATCACCGGCGCAGTCCTTCCTTAGCAAAGACCTCAAGCGCTTCACCGACCGTCACGAAGGATCCGAAAATAATGATGCGCACAGGCGCGGCCGGCTCGTCCTCGGCGAAGAGGCGAGCCGCATAGAGCGCGTCGGCAATGGCCGGAAAGGACTCAATCGCACGCTCCCCTACGCCGCCCTCGAGCATCTTCGTTTTGAGCGCCTCGGCCGAGCCCCCTCGCGGACCAGGCAAGCCGGCAATGAACCAGCGATCGATTTCCGGCGCTGTCAGTCGGACCACCTGAGCACGATCCTTATCTTCGAGCATGCCGAAAACGGCCAAGGTCTTTTCTCCTGGTTTTCGGGAGGCATGAAGGTTTTCTGCCAAGACACCCGCCGCCTGAGGGTTGTGCCCCACATCGAGGAGCGTCGTGCAGGGCTGGGTCGTAATCTCTTCAAAACGCGCCGTGATGCGTACCTCAGTGAGGCCGGCAGCGGCGGCGCTTCCGTAACGGGAAGACGATTGAGGAGCGAAACAATCGCCGCAAGGGCGCCCGCCGCGTTGCGGTATTGATTTTCGCCCTTGAGCGCAGGCCGCGGCAGCTGCCAGCTGAGGTCGCCCATGCGGAATTGGAACGAACCGTCAGGATGTTCCGTCACACTGAAATCGCGGTTGATGAGCAGAAGCTTCGCGCCGATTTCGGCAGCGTAGCCAACCAGCGTTGACGGCGGATTGGGGTCCGAGCAGATAGCCGGCCGCCCTAAGCGGTAGATATGCGCCTTCTCGAGGGCGATTGCTTCTCGAGTGTTCCCCAGAAATGCCGTATGGTCAATGCCGATCGCCGCCACAATGGAAACGTCCGGATCGACGGCATTCATGGCATCGAGCCGGCCGCCCAAGCCGATTTCGAGGATCACCACATCTGGATGCGCATTCTGAAAAAGTTTGAGCACCGCGAGGCCGGTGTATTCGAAGTACGAGAGCGTCATCCCGCCTCGTGCGGACTCCACTTCGCCAAAGGCAGCGATCAGCGCCTCGTCCGAGACTTCCTGCCCATTGAGGAGCGCGCGTTCATTGAAGCGAATGAGGTGCGGCGACGTATGCATGACCGTACGGAACCCTGCCTCGCGCCAAATGCGCTCCATGACGGCGCAGGTGGACCCTTTGCCGTTCGTGCCGGCAACCGTGACGACGGGACATTCAAACTTAATCCCCATGCGGGCGATCATCGTCTGCATGCGCTCCAACCCCATATCGATGGGCTTATCGTGGAGCTTCTCAATGAACTCGAGCCATTGATTAAGCGAAGCACCGGCAGCAGGCGCCTGATGCGGCGCAGAAACAGAGACTACGGGGATAGTCATAGCAGTGAAATCCAACTCATCGAAAAAACAATAAAGACACGGGCTGCGGATGCATGCCCGTGTCAAAGAAACTTACCGCATCGGCAGCCGTATCCCGCTTCAGCGAATGTCTGACGTATTCAGAAACCCGTCAAAAAGCTGCGTCCGCCCAACGAACGGGCGGGAGATGTGCCTGCCGCTTGAAATCGAGGAACAGCGCCGCTGCAGACGATCGGCGTCAAATCCCGTTGATCGGCTGCTTCTTCATCAGAAGCTGCGTAATAACAGAAATCTGCGCACGCATATCGCGGCGGTCGACGATTTTATCCACCTGACCGTGCTTCAACAGGAATTCGGAACGCTGGAAACCCTCTGGGAGCTTTTCACGCACGGTCTGTTCAATCACGCGGGGACCGGCAAAGCCGATGAGCGCCTTGGGTTCAGCAATGACCACGTCGCCAATAAAGGCAAAGGAAGCCGAGACGCCGCCCATCGTCGGATCCGTCAGCACAGTGATGAACGGAAGGCCGTAATCCGCAAGACGGCGCGCAGCGTTGGTCGTCTTGGCCATCTGCATGAGGGAGAAAAGCCCTTCCTGCATGCGGGCTCCGCCGGAAGCGCAGAACACCACGAAGGGTGCGCGGCGGCGAATCGCTTCTTCCACGCCGAGCGCAAACCGTTCACCGACGACGCTGCCCATGGAGCCGCCCATGAAACCGAATTCAAAGGCCGCAGCCACCATCGGCTCACGACGAAGAAGACCCGACATCACGACAAGCGCATCTGTTTCGTGCGTCGAAGCTTCCGAAGCCGCATGGCGCGCCGGGTAGGGTTTGCTGTCGACAAAGTGCAGCGGATCCTTGGTGCGGATCTCCGCGCCGATTTCCACCGCCGTAGCGGGATCCAGAAAGGCATGCAGACGCACGCGGGCGCCCATGCGGAAGTGATACCCGCACTTGGGGCAAACGCGCAGACTCCGGTCAAGCTCCTCGGTATAGAGCGCCTGCTCGCAGCCCGGACACTTCGTCCATACGCCTTCCGGAATGGGGCTAGGCTTCTTCGGGGCTTCTTCGCGCTTGATTTTGGGGAGAATGTGATTGATCCAGCTCATCGACGTTTGCTCGAAACAGAAAACCGAAGCAAAAATTATACGAGGTGCAGACCTTCAAACACGCGTCATTGAGTGCCGCTTGAGGCTAGCACGTTTGGTCGACCATCCCGCGTTCGGATGCGCCTCCAAACGCCTCCGTCAAAAGACTTTGCCAAAAGGTCCCGACGAAAGCTGAGGCAAATGCGGATGCTCGGGATAGCCCACTCCGGTGAGATAGAGCCCGGCCGGACTGAAGGTGGGCGCGGCTGCATCACGAGATTTGGCGGCGAGCACTTCGGCAATCCACTCTGGCTTTTCCCGCCCCGTGCCCACATAAATAAGCGCGCCAACGATGTTTCGCACCATGTGCTGCAAAAAAGCATTGGCCGTAATGCGTACGCCCACCAATGCGCCGCGCCGCACGATCTTGAGTTCGCTGATCGTGCGCACCGGCGTCTTGGCTTGGCACTCTGACGCACGGAAACTCGTAAAGTCATGCTCACCGATGAGCGCCGCCGCCCCCCGCTGCATGAGCGCCTCGTCGAGCGGCCGAAACACCCACCCGGCAGAGCCTTCAAAGAGCGGCGAACGGACGGGATCGTTCCAGATCCAATATTCGTAGGTGCGGGAACGCGCGGAAAACCGCGCATGAAACTTTTCGTCCGCCTCGCGCATCCAGCGCACGGCAACGCTCTCGGGCAGGATGGCATTGACGCCGCGGATCCATCCCGCCGAAGGTCGGCGAGCAGCGGAAGAAAAACTCACCACTTGGTGAGTGGCGTGAACGCCGGTATCCGTTCGTCCGGCACAGATTACAGAGATCGGATGATCTGCAAACTGCGAAAGCGCCGCCTCAAGCGCCGCCTGAACGCTCGGGTGATCTGGCTGCACCTGCCAGCCATTGAAGGCGGTACCCCGATACTCAATCCCGAGCGCCAGCGTTTTCGGGTCGCTCTTGACCAAGGCCATCAGCGGGCACCAGCAGATTTGCCGTTCACCTCATCGAGGAGGCGCTGTGCGGCGGCACGCTGAACTTCCGAGCCTTCCTTTTTCACCTCCGCGAGCAGCTCGAGCGCCTCCTTCTTGGCGTCCAGACCAATGAAAGACTTCGCCAGATTGAGTTTGGCATCAATGGCTTCGAGACGCGCGCGCTCCTTCTCATTAGGCACTGGCGCTGCCGGCTGAGCCGCGGGCTGCGGGACCGGCGCCGCCTTGACGGGTGCGGCGGCAGCTTCCGTCGGAATGGGTTCCGGCGCCAAAGGCGGCACATAGGCGGGCGTCTGTGCATCAAGGTTGAGGTCGACACGCTTTAATTTTTCTGCGGTCATGCCTGCCGTCTGCTTGGCAGTTCGCTCTGAGCTTTCGCGCTCTTCGTCGGAAAGGGGCGGCAGCTCCTGATCGTTATCATCAGCCTTGAGCCACGGCTGCTCCTCAACCTGCTTTTTCGCGGTGGCAGCAGCGGCTTCGGCAGCTGCGGCCTGCGCATCGGCCTTCATCTGCGCCTCGGTGTAGGCCATCGCGCCCACCCCCATGGCTCCGGCCGTCGTGCCGTTCTTCACGGCTTCATCAACGGTGGCCTCCACCGCTTTCAACTGAGCTTCGCCCGCGGGCGCCACGTCACGCTGAAAAGCCACGACACCTTGTCCCTTTTTGGCCGCGGCAACCGCTTCCTCGGCCTCTTTAACGGCCTTCTCGCGGCGCTTGCGCCAGGCGATGGAAGCAATGATGGCGATGCCGACAATAATGAGGAGATATGAAATCAAGGGGCGCTTCTCTTCGGCTGCGGGCTGCTGCGCATCAGCGGCAGACTGAGCCGGCTTGGCGTCCTCAGCAGGCGCCGATTCGGTCGGCGACGGAGCCTCCGCCTCCGTCTTCGAGTCGTTTTCTGCTGTCGGCTGGGCTGCAGCACCCGTATTGGCCGCGGCCGTCTCCGCCCCCCACTGCGGCGCAATCATTGCCGCGGCGGGAGCGGCTTCAGGAAGAGCGGGAGCGGCTTCAGGAAGAGCGGGAGCGGCTTCAGCCGGAGCATTCACTGCAGCCGTCGGAGCGCCTGCAGCCGCCGCCTTCTTTTGGTTACTTTCCCAAGCATCCAGCGCCTTGCGGCCGGTCTCCGCCACCTGCTCCACACTTTCACCGCGGCTCAGTGCAGCAATTTGCGCCGCAGCCGTTTCGCCGGCAGCTTCGCGGGAGCGGTGCTGCGCATCAATCAAATTCTGTGTCGGTCCCGGCACCGCTGCCGAAGCGCCGTGCACAGCGCGAAACGCCTCCATGGGATCAATGGCAAAGACTTCGTCGGAAAGCGGCGCCGAAAGCGACTGCCCAATCACAATGCGCGACGGATCGCCGTCAACGAAAGCACTCGGATTCTTCTGCGTCAGCGCAACCGCAACCTGTTCGAGAAGGGCGCCCGGGCAGCTCGGCCAGTAAAGCTTCGCAATCGACCAAAGCGTCATGTCGCGCTGCACCGTGAACGCATCATTGGGATTAAATCCGTTCAAAGCCACATACTCGCGGACAACATTCGGTGCATAACGTCCAGTACGATGCCCGCCCTTCTTGCCGGCCTCAAAAGACTTAACCGATTTTTCTTTTTCTTCAATACGTTGCATCGTCTTTGGGTGGGCTTCAGCAGCCGCAAAAGCCGTTTTTTCCACAGGCTTTTCGGCAGTCTCAGAGACCTTTTCAACAGACTTATCCACAGCCTTCATCGACTGCGGAGCGGTCTCGGCGGATTTCGCAGCCGGCACAGCAGACGACTCTCCCCCGGCGGCCGCCTTCGGCTCCGATGCCGGCATTTCCTCTGCAGCTGAAACGCGGAAGGTGCCGTTGACCGGATCAAGCCGGTAGCTGCGCACGGTGACCTTTCCGCCGGCATTCATTTCGATAAGCAGCGGAAAACCTTCCGAGAGACTCTGGCCGCCCACGACTTTAACGCGGACCTTGCCGGCTTCGCCGCCCATGCGGGCCATCTTCAAGTCCTGCGCTTCACGGGGCCACTCCACGCCTTCACGCAGATAAGTGGCTGGCGGCGCCACGCGCACCAGAAGGGGCGAAATCGTGATGTCGACGTCATTGACATCGAGCACCGCTTCAAGCGGCTGTCCAGGCTGACTCACCACTTTAAGGTCGCCGAGTTCGACGGCCTGGCTCAGTGAAGGGAAAACGGCAAGCGCTGCGGCCGCAGCCGCAGCAAGCATGGAGAGCTTCTGATGAAACATTGAACAGAACAGCCTAGAAAATTTTGAGCTTTGCAGAACTGCTGCAAAGCGCCTTCAGGAGATCCTGTGAATGATACCGCAGGGCCTTGCACCCTCGAGAGCGGCACTTCACCCCAGAAAAGCCGTGCGTTCTCTCGCGGTCGGCGCCGCCAGGGCTCAAGTCAATCGGTTTACTAATTGCGAAACGGCTTTTTTGATGGAAAAAATGAAGCCCGCGCTTTGAGGCGCGGGCCCTGCGATTTGGGATTTTAGAAACGCTTATGCCACAACTTCTCGCCCGACGAGATCGTGCTCTTCGTTGGCGGTGATGCGCACCGGAACGATATCGCCTGGAACGAGCTTGCGGTCAGTCGTGACGTAGCAGACGCCGTCAATGTCCGGCGCATCCGACTTGGTGCGGCCGACAGCCACGCCGTCTTCATCAGGCTCTTCGTCAATGATCACGTCTTCAATCCGGCCGATGCGGCGGGCGAGTTTGCGAAGCGAAATTTCCGCCTGCACTTCCATGAAGCGGCAGCGGCGCTCTTCGCGCACTTCGTCGGGCAGCGCGCCGGGGAGATCGTTGGCAGCCGCTCCGTCGACAGGCGAATAAGCAAAGCAGCCGACACGGTCAAGCTCCGCTTCACGCAGGAAGTCGAGCAGATACTCAAACTCCGCCTCTGTCTCTCCGGGGAAGCCCACGATAAAGGTTGAACGGATGGTAATGTCCGGGCAGGCTCTGCGCCAGGCCGCAATGCGCTCAAGATTCTTTTCGCCGCAGGCCGGACGCTTCATCAGCTTCAGAATCCGCGGATGGGCATGCTGGAAAGGCACATCGAGGTAGGGAAGAATCAGTCCTTCAGCCATCAGCGGCACGATGTCATCAACGTGCGGGTACGGGTAGACATAGTGCAGACGCGTCCAAAGATCGAGTCTGCCCAGTTCGCGGCAAAGATCAATTAATTTCGTATGCACCGGCCGGCCGCAGGCGAAGTCGAGTTTGTAGCGCTTGTCGACGCCGTAGGCAGCCGTGTCCTGACTGATGACGAGGAGTTCCTTGACGCCCGCGGCCTTGAGGTTCATCGCCTCGCGGATGATGGAATCCATCGAACGCGAATTCAGTGAGCCCCGCAGGTGCGGAATCACGCAGAAAGTACAGTGATGGTTGCACCCTTCGCTGATCTTCAGATATGCGTAGTGCTTTGGCGTCAGACGAACACCTGCCGCCGGCACCAGATCATCCCAGGGATCGTGCGGGCGCGGCAGCACGCCCTCAACCATGGCGAGGACTTCATCCACACTGTCCGGTCCCGTCACACCGATCACCTTCGGATGACGCGCCATGATGAAGTTCGACCCGTCAGCTTCCGTTCGGCCGCCGAGGCAGCCGCAGACGATGACGCGGCCGTTTTCTTTCAGTGCCTCAGCAATGGCGCCCAGAGACTCTTCAACCGCTTCGTTCACGAACCCGCAGGTATTAACGATCACCACATCGGCATCTTTATAGGTCGAGCCGATGCGATAGCCGCGGGCGCGCAGTTCGGTAACGATCCGTTCGGTGTCGACCAAGGCTTTGGGGCATCCGAGTGAAACGAAGCCGACGACGGGAATATGGCGTGAGGTCATGTTTTTTTATGGGAGTCAGCGGGCCTTGGGGAAAAAGCCCGGAATGAAAAATTTTGCGCCGCGGATCATAGTTGAAGATCTGCGGCGCTGCAGTGAATTCAGACGCTCTTTATCAATGACCGCCCTTCATCACCAAAGGCAGACATTGCTTAAGGCTTCGGATCGATCCAAATCAGTGCGGCATGACGGCCTGAGCGTTCACCATCACGGCGAAAGCTCCAGAACTGTTTCGGATCTCTATAAGTAGAAAGCCCGCAGTCAGCAATATCTGAAGCATCAATGCCGGCCGATTCAAGCGCGGCGTAAGCCAATGCGCCCAGGTCGGCATAAAACTTTCCTTCCGCCGCAGCGGGTTTGAAAGCGCGGGCGACCGATTCCTCGGGGAGGTGCTGACACATGGCTTCGCGAACATCTTCTCCCACCTCAAAGGCATCTGCCCCAATTCGCGGTCCAAGCCAAACGGCAGGCTTCAGATCGGAACAGTGGCGGCGGACTTCTTCAACGGTTCTCTGCAGAATGCCGTCGGCAAGGCTGCGCCAGCCAGCGTGCACAGCAGCAACAATGCGGCCGCTGCGGTCAGCAATAAAGACGGGCAGACAGTCTGCCGTCATCACGCAGGCCACAACCCCGCTCGTCGAAGTCCATTGCGCGTCGGCTTCGGGCGCAGACTGCGCCGAATCAATATCGTCGGCGCAGAGCACTGTCGTGCCGTGAACCTGAGTGAGCCACTTTGGTTCGCTCGGACAGCACTGCGTCACAATCGAACGATTCATCATCACGCAGGACTTAACGTCGCCCGTATGGAGCGCGAGATTGAGTCCCATGATGCCGTTCGGGCCGCCGTAAGGGCCGCTTGAAACCCCGCCGGTACGGCAGGTGAAAAAAGCCTTCACGTGCTTCGGAGCACCCTTGGTCCAATTGGGAAGAATGCTTTCAAGCTCCGGCTTAAAGAGTTCCGCCATGACAACTGTCCTCGCAATCCGCTACTTCTTTTCAAAAACGGTAACCGGCCGATCCCAGGGACCAAAGCCGAGCTGCTCCATCAGATCAATCATGTCCTCGGGCGGCTCGACGAACCACTCCATTTCTTCACCGGTGGCCGGATGGATCAGCCCCAGACGAGACGCATGAAGCGCCTGGCGGTGAAATTCAAGGAAGTTCTCAACTTTCACGGCGATGCCGGGCGCACGGCCGCGATAGAGCTGATCCCCGATCAGCGGCAGATCCTCTCCGGTAAGGTGCACACGGATCTGATGCGTGCGGCCGGTATCCAGGCGGCATGCCACCCAGGAGGCCGGAATGCCGTCCACCGACGACCAGCCCACTGCGCGGGCGCGGGTGCGCGCCGGTTTGGCACGCACGCCCGTGGAACCCGGGAACCCCTTGAAGCGAATACGGCTCTTCGGATCGCGTCCGATCGGTACGTCGACCACGAAATCCTCCGCCGCGGTGCCCATCGTCAGCGCCCAGTATTCACGCTTGACCGTGCGTTCCTGAAGCTGGCGGACCAGATTCGTCTGCGCGGCGAGCGTGCGCGCCACCACCATGAGGCCGGTGGTATCTCGATCCAGCCGATGCACGATGCCCGCACGGGGCACGTCTTTTAATTCTGGGAAATGGTAAAGGAGGCCATTGAGAAGCGTTCCGTCGGGGTTGCCCGCGCCGGGATGAACCACGAGGCCGGCAGGCTTATTCACGACAATGATCGAGGGATCTTCATAGATCACCTCGAACTCAACGAATGACTGCGGCTCGAATGCGAGCGCTTCGTCGAGCTTCGGCGGCTCGAGCAGTTCAATTTCGTCTCCTTCGGTAGCCTTGGCGCGGATTTTCGTCGTTACCGCGCCGTTGAGCTTTACGGAGCCGTTTTCGATAAGCTTTGCCAATCTCGCGCGTGAAACGTCGGGCAGATGCGCTGCCAGCACCTTGTCGAGCCGCTCTCCCCAGAACCCTTCCACCCTGAATTTCGGCAAGTCTACTTGTGACAGAGTTTGAGGTTGCGTTTCCTCGAAACCATCCTCAAAATCTTCATCGTTATAATCGTCCAATCCTAAATTGACCTTTTCTGTCGTCATGAATTCTGCCAATCCCTTCAAAAGGCTCCTGATGCGCGGTTGCGCGCTCCTCTCCGTGACGCTCGCCACGGCATCCTGCTCATGGCTGCAGAGCCTTGACAAGGATCAGACGCTCGATTGGAGCGCCGAGAAGCTCTACAGCGAAGCGCGCGTAGCCCTCGATGATAGCAACTGGACGCAGGCAAAGGACTACTATCAGAAGTTGGAAGCCCGCTATCCCTTTGGTCAGTACGCCCAGCAGGCGCAGATTGAACTGATTTATGCCACATGGAAGGATGGCGACGCACCGGGCGCCGTGCAGGCTGCCGACCGGTTCCTGCAGACTTACCCGAACCACGCCAACGCCGACTACGTGATGTATTTGAAGGCGCTTGCGACCTTGAACGAAACCGACAGCTGGTTCAATAAGCTCGCGGGCGAAGATCTTGCCGAACGCGATGCCAACGCTTCGCGCGAAGCTTTTGACATCTTCAAAGAACTCGTCATGCGTTATCCCGACAGCCGCTTCACGCCGGAAGCGCGCCGCCGCATGCACGGACTCGTGCTCGCTCAGGCCGAGCATGAACTCAAGACCGCCCGCTACTACTTCGTACGCAATGCCTATGTGGCGGCCATTGAACGCGCGCAGCGCGTCGTGCGCGAATTCCAAAACACACCGATGCGCGACGATGCGCTCGAGCTGATTGCACAAAGCTACGAAGCTTTGAAGCTTACCGAGCTGGCTGCGGACACCCGCCGCATCATCGAACTTAATAAAAACGGCACTATCGCTCAGCCCTCGCGTTAACTGCTCTGAACCCTATCCGCAGGCGCAGCAGATTGTTTTCTGACTGCGCCTTTTTATTGATCGCAGAAAGGCAAAAAACGCGCTTTCTTTGCATTCGGCTGACGGATCACGCCGTCCCCTGTCGTTTTCCGTTCGGGCGAGATCGGCCGCTGCCCGCAAAGGATCGAACGTCCTTCCTGCCTTTCGGCAGATATGGACGGCCGACCGTATTAATGGTCAGACGTCGTGCCGCGTGAAGCGGCATCTGTTTCCTCAGCAACTCGCCGGCCGCGCTCAAGGTTGACAGGAATAAGCGCCAAAACGGCCGCTGCAAAGAAGAGCCCCGTCACGCAAATCGCCAGACGATGATCATTGTTGGTGATCCAAGTCACAGAGCCATAGGCGAGCGGCCCCACGATAGCTGCGAGCCAAAGCGCCATATTCCAAAAGCTGAAAAATTCGGCCGAGCGGGTCTTCGGCGACAGAATCGCCACAATGGCACGCCCCGCTGACTGTGAAGATCCCATGGCCAGACCGGCCAGATTGGCAGCTGTCCAAAAGACCGGCCGATTCACAGCCATGGCGGCGAGCACAATCATCAGCACCCACACTATCAGCGTGATGCCCAGAGCGCGCTTATGTCCGATGCGGTCCTGCAGATAACCGAAACCGAAGGCTCCGACGGCAGCCGTGATGTTGACAAGAAACACCAGCATCAGCGTATCCACCGTCGTGAACCCCATCACTTCAGCGGCATACACCGCCGAGAGCGTGATCACGACGGCAATGCCCGACTGATAGAGAAAGCCGCAGAGCGAAAGCCAGGCAAAATCTCTGAAGCGTCCAAGGCTTTTGAGCGTGCTGCAAATTTCTCGAAAGCTCTGACCGGCGAGCGTCCAGAGACCATCCGCGGACTTTAATGCCCCTAAGCTCGACGCTCGCGGCTGAGCCCGCTCCTTGAGAAAGAGGAAAATCGGCGCGGCAGCAACGGCGAAAACAAGGGCCGTAATGAGCATGGTGCCCGCGATGCGCTCATCCATAGTGAGTCCCCAGCTGCCGCCCAGCTGCACCAGAGCGAGCGATGCACCCAAGGTAACCAGTCCGCCGCAGTAGCCGAACGACCAACCCCAGCCGGACACTTTGCCGACGGCCTCCGGACGAGCGATTTCCGGCAGGAAAGCCGAATTAAGGGTTTCGCCGACGTTGTAGCCAAGGTTCGAAAGAATCACCATCACGGCCGCCAGAACAATCGTTCCCGGTCCGCAGAAGGCGAGTCCTGCAGTGCCGAGAATGCAGATCGCCGTCGCCCCGAAAAGCCAGCGCTTTTTTTGCGCCGAGGCATCAGCGATGGCGCCTACGACAGGCATCACGAAAATGCCGACCGCATTGCTCACCGCAATAATGAGCGTCCAGAGAAAGGTCGCCCAGGGGGCATCAGCGGCCACAACGCTCACAAAGTAAGCGTTGAAGACCGCCGTGAGCACCACCGTGGTGTAGCCCGAATTGGCAAAGTCAAAGGCCGACCAAGCCCAGACTTCTCTGCGGGACACCCCCGGCATCAATGCGCTTTTATCAATCATTTTTTGAGAATATCGTTGGAGTCATCTTCAATTGGGGTCTTTGCAAGTTTCCGCCGGGAGCGGATTGCGAATCAGTCCCTGCAGATGTGTAAAGACGCTTCGCGCGAGTGAACGGAGCTCATAGCCGCCCTCGAGCACGCTGACCAGACGCCCTTCACAATAAGCGAACGAAGCTTCAACGAGCAGACGCGTCACGCAGGCATAGTCCATTTCACCAGCCTTAAGCTGTGCAATCCGCTCTTCACAATGCGCGTCAAATCCGGCCGAGAGAATCATCAGATCCGGCTGAAACTTATCGATTTCGGGCAGCCAAACGTTCTCCACCACATTGCGGATATCCTCTCCGCCGGCACCGGCCGGGAGCGGTGAAAGGACGGCATTGCTCGGCGTCGGCTCCATGCGTCTGTGCGGAAAAAGCGGCCATTGGAAAAGCGACAAAAACCGAACCCCAGGGCGGTCCGCCAGTATTTCTTCCGTGCCGTCGCCGTGATGTGCGTCGAAATCAAGCACCATCACGCGCTCGGCTCGCCAGCGCTTTTGCGCCCAGAGCGCGCCGATGGCCGCATTGTTGAGGTAGCAAAAACCGCTCGCGCGGCTGCGGGACGCGTGGTGTCCGGGCGGCCGAACGGCGCAGAAGGCATTTTTAACTGACCTTCCGTAGATAGCATCCACCGCACGCGCCACGGCGCCCGCTGAAGCCATCGCACAGCTGAAGGTATCCTCACCCACCCGGGTATCGGGTTCGGTAAAGCGCTTAAGCGCCTCGGGGTCGCCCAGCGAAGCGTGTTCAAGATCGTCAACGTATTGGGAATCGTGCGCGAGCAGCACCGCTTCGCGCGGAGCCGGACCGCATTCAACACGCCGCACGCGCCCTTCCAAGCCTGCAAGCATCAGTCGGGCCTCAATCGCTTCAATACGATCCGGTGACTCAGGCGCATCATCAAGGGGATTGGGCAGCCCGACGAGCTGATGCGTGAAATAACCTGTCGGCAGGAGTCTCCAGTCTTTTGGGAGCGTATCTGGCATGCGTTTATGGAGCTGAGGAATCTGCATCATCGCTTCGGGTGGAGCTGCGCGGATGCAGTTTCGCTCTGCAAAGAGTTGGTAGTGCCGAAAGGCTAGCACATGAGCGCCGCCGCTCTTGAAACACCGCAAAAGACTTCAAATCTGCATAAGCTCCGAAACATTTTCGCCAGAAACGTATAACAGCCGCTTCACGCTGCCCCGCTACAATGCGCCGAAGTATTCCGTCTTCTTTGAAGTTCCGCTGATGTCTAATATTCTGCGCCCGCTGCCTTACGCCTCGCGCCTCATGCTCCTCTTCACCACCTTGTGCGCGCTGTCGGCCTGCACCACGGTGAAGTCAGCTCCACCCACTCCTGAGACGACAGACACAGGAGCAGCGCCTGCGGCTG
>OATH01000714.1_pt1 | contig 19578 bp, 23 predicted proteins | sample 1494971 | NCBI WGS metagenome assembly OATH01 (sample SAMEA2579949, study PRJEB22360) | human gut metagenome
CTTCCAAAACCATACAAGGAGGAATAACATGGACATTTTAATCACAATCGCATTCCTGGCCATTTACTACATATTGGTGCTGGGAACCGTGATTACTTTAAAGACAGGATTGGAAGAGGATGTAAAACTAGAAGGTGCGGATTACCTGATGGCTGCGGGATTCCCGATACTGTTATTTGTGGTGTTTTTGGATTGGATTGTGCGAAAGATAGTGAGGTAGGAAGATGAAAAAGTTTAAATGGAAAGAATTTAAAAATAAATACAATAAGATTGCGGTGCACTGTAAGACTGAGGAAGAAGCGAAAGACTTCTGCAAGCAGATGCACAAACATAGGATGAAGTGGTGTAACGGAAAAAGTTATTTGAAAAATACAAAATATGATGCGCACAACGAAAGAACATGTTATTACGGTTATGGAGAATATTCATCTTTAGATTTTGCAGAAAAGTGCAATTATAAAATCCTGGAATGGAGTGATTACATGCAGAAAGAATTTACCAAGGCAGATCTGAAAGATGGGATGGTAGTGAAACATCGAAATGGTGACAAGAGAATGGTGATAAGCGAAGCATTAATCGGAGAAAATGGATATGCGGATCAAAACTGCTTTCGAGAAGATTTGACACACAGATATTTTAAAGATCTCGATATTGTTGGTGTCTACGCAATCCAAGAATATAACAACTTTGCAGATATGCTTTCGGACTATAACTTAGAACTCATTTGGGAACGCACCGAATCGAAGAAAATGACTGTGGAAGAAATGAAACAGAAGTTGGAAGAGCTGACAGGAGAACAGATCGAGGTGACGGCATGACCAGAGAGAGCATGAAACGTAGAAAGGAGATAGCAGGAGTTATCCGAAAGATTGAAGCGTACACTATGGCAACGAGGAAGCCCTGTGAGACGGCTTTAAAGCAAAAGGGGCATGAACCATTTAAGTGCGACTTTAAAAGTGCACAGAGGCCGAATAAGGACGCTGTGGAGTACATAGCAGAGAAATACAACATAAAAGAGCGAATCCCGGGAGGTGATAGAGTTGGACAAGAACATAATCTATGAGTACATGGATGCAAAAGCTCTGGTAAAAGAAACAGAGGAAGACATCAGGCGGCACAGAAGAAAGACGATCTTACAGGACAAGGTGACAGGCAGCAATCCAGAGTTTCCATACCAGCCGCAGAGCTTTAATATTTCCGGATGCGCAGAGAGTCATGTGAATGTGGATGAGGAAGAAAAACTACTGGAAGAGCGAAAGAGGAATGCGAAGCTGATTAAAGTAAAGGCAGAGCGAGTAATCAATAAAGCTCCGGTGCGGATGCAGAGGATTATCCGGTTCAGGGTCATGCAAGGACTGACGTGGGACTCTGTAGCGATAAAAATGGGCGGAAGATGCACGAAAGACAGTGTAAGAATGGAATTTCAGAATTGGATGAAAGAAAAATAAAGTTATTTCGTTTTTTTCACATTTTTCGCTTTTAGGAGTTTATAGTATATCATGGAGTTAAAAGATAAGCTCCAAAATCTTTCCAAACATTCGGAACACCGCCGGACTTCTCCCCTTTCTTGTCTGGCGGTGTTTCTATGCCGTGGTCAGTTGGGACAAGCAGGTTCGATCCCTGCACACGGTTTAGTAGCATATCACGGTAAATATTAAAAATCCGGAATGCCGTGGAAGTGCTACGGAGTGATATCACAAAACGCAGATATCCGCAGATCTGCCAGAACAACAAACAAAAATAGATTCAGCAATCTATATTTAGTGTAATCAGCGTACCCGATTGCGGATAGGGTAAAGGATGTCAATAAAAGGCATCCTATGGGTGTATAGCTCAGTTGGCAGAGCAATCGGCTGTTAACCGATGTGTCGTAGGTTCGAGTCCTGCTATACCCGTTGTGGACTACTGCAAGGTTCCTCCTTTACTTATATATTTTCGATTGTGTTTTTTGTAGTCGTATTCAAGCGTATTAGCAGTAGTCATAAATTCTTGGCATCCAGAGATGGGTGCTTTTATTATGTTTTAAAGGTGGTGAGTCCTATGACAGAAAAACAGAAAATATTTGCAGATGAGTACTTGATTGATCTAAATGCCACACGGGCTTACCGCGCGGCGTATCCGAATTGCAAAAAAGATAGTTCGGCAGATGCAGCAGCGAGAAAATTACTCGGAAATACTCGGATTCAAACATATATCACAGAACGAATGGAAGAACGGCAGAAACGAACGGAGATCACCCAGGACATGGTGCTACAGGAACTAGCTGCGATTGCTTTTTCCAAGGCTTCTGACTACGCGAAAGTAGTTGAGAAACAGGCTACAGCAGAAGTAGATGGAAATATTATTCCACTCGTAGGAGAGGACGGAGAACCGATTCTGTATCGGACCGTAGAATTGGAACTTACAGATAACCTTACGGAGGAACAGCAGCGAGCCCTCGGAACGATTAAAAAGGGGCGCGATGGATTGGAACAGAAGCCCTGCGACAAGGTAAAGGCGCTCGAGCTTCTCGGCAGGCATTTAGGTATGTGGAATGACAAGCTGGATGTAGCAGGAGATATGGACATGAAGATTGTAGTAGACTATGGTGATGAGGATGAAGGAAGTTAATGTTGGATTTAACAGAAATTTCAAAGAGTTTAATGAGTGCAAGAAACGATATCGACTGGCAAAAGGCTCTGCCGGATCCGGAAAGTCGGTAAACATTGCACAGAATTTTATCATCAAACTTGGTGATCCGAAGTACAAAGGTGCAAATCTCTTGTGTGTCCGAAAAGTAGACACAACAAACAAGGATAGTACCTATGCAGAGTTGAAGAGTGCAATATACAAGATATACGGAGATAAGGCTGGATTATTCTGGCAGATCAGAAGCAATCCAATGGAGCTGATATCTAAAGTAACTGGAAATAAAATAATTTTCCGAGGAATGAAAGACGATGGACAGCGAGAGAAAGTAAAGTCTATCACATTTGATGTCGGAAAATTAACATGGATATGGATTGAAGAAGCAACAGAACTATATGAAGCGGATGTCGATATTCTCGATGACCGACTCAGAGGCGACTTGTCATTCAATCCATTTTTGTATTATCAGATCACATTTAGTTTTAACCCAGTGTCAGCAACGCACTGGTTAAAAGCAAAATATTTCGACATAAAAAGTGATGATGTATACACGCACCAGTCTACGTACCTGCAGAACCGGTTCATAGATGAAGCGTATCACCGGCGCATGATGATGCGTAAAGAGCGGGATCCGGATGGATATCGGATTTACGGACTTGGGGAATGGGGTGAAACCGGTGGATTAATCCTCACGAATTATGTGGTTGAGGAATTCGATACATCCCCAGAAAGATTCGATTACATGGTAAATTCACAGGACTTTGGATTCAACCATGCGAACTGTATCGGGGAGATTGGATTCAAGGATGGAGATATCTACTTATGCCGGGAATTGTATGTATTTGAAAAAGATACATCAGAGATCATACAGCTGGCTGAGGGAAAATTCCAGAAGCGAATTACCATGTATTGTGATTCTGCTGAGCCAGACAGGATTAAGATGTGGCAGAAAGCAGGATACAGAGCATGTCCGGTCAAGAAAGAGCCGAACAGTGTAAAAGCGCAGATTGATTACTTAAAGCAGCATACAATCCATATACATCCGTCTTGCGTAAATACGATTAAGGAGATCCAGCAATGGAAATGGCGAAAAGATGAGAAGACGAACACCTTCACAGATGAGCCAGTGAATTTCTTTGATGATGCAATGGCAATGCTCAGATATTCTATTGAGCAGGAGAGAAAAGGCAAAGTGAAGTTAAAGACCTTTAGAGGAGGAATATAAAATGAATGGGAAAAGACCATACAAACTGCCGGAACCGCTTTTATGTTCCGCTGATAAAGAAATCAATATGACATTGATAGACGAATACATCAGAAAGCATGAAGAGCGAATACCAAGGTACAGATACCTTGAGAATCTATACAAAGGATTCCATGATGTATTCCGTCTTCCAGAAAAGGAGTCATGGAAGCCGGATAACCGACTGGCAGTGAATTTCCCAAGGTATATCACAGAGACCTTTTTGGGATATGCTTATGGGATTCCTGTTAAAAAATCACATCCGGACGAAAAAATAAAAGATGCGATCCTTGAATTTGACCGGGATAATGATATCTCAGATCAGGAATATGAGCTGGCGAAGAAGTGCTGCATTTACGGACATGCATTCGAATATTTTTACCAGGACGAAGAAGCAAAGACAAAGACAGTAGTCTGCAATCCAAAAGAACTGTTTGTTGTCTACGATGATACCGTAAAGAGCCGCGCTCTATTTGCAGTGAGATATGGAAAAAAGGACGATAATGTTACAAGGTATGGTGAGATACTTACAAGGACAGAAATAATCCCATTTGATGGAGAAAAGATGCAGGAGAGTATACCGAATCCTTACGGGCGTATTAATTGTGTTGAATACTTGCTGAACAATGAGAGAATCGGTCTGTATGAGGAAGTTGCCGGTATGGTAGAAACATACAACCGAGTGATTGGAGAAAAGGCGAACGATGTAGATTCTTTCGCAGAAGCATATCTTGCAGTGCTGGGCGCCGAACTGGACGAGGAAGGCGTTTATAAAATTCGCGACAACCGGATTATAAACCTTTATGGTACAGATAACGCAAAAGATATTATCGTGCAGTTTCTTGGCAAACCTACGGCAGACGGAACACAGGAAAATCTTTTGAATCGGCTTGAGGATTTGATTTATCAGACAAGTATGGTAGCGAACATCAGTGATGAATCTTTTGGAAATGCTTCCGGAACTTCTCTCGCATACAAATTACAGTCCATGAGCAATCTTGCACTAACATTTGACCGTAAAGTTGAAAAGTCCATGAGGAAACGATATAAGCTGTTTTGCTCCCTTGCAACGAATGTGTCAGATCGGGACGCATGGAAAGATATTGATTTTACAATGAGTAGGAATATCCCAAAGAATCTCTTGGAGGAAGCGCAGACAGCACAGGCGCTTGAAAGCATCGTGTCCAAGGAAACGCAGCTGCAGGTCCTCTCGATCGTTAAGGATGTTTCAGAAGAGATTGATCGGATGGAGAAAGAGGAAGAAAAGAAGCAGGAAACAATCGTAGAGAAGCGGATGTTCGGAGGTGCGGCAGATGAGCAGCAGGACGTACTGGAAGAATAGGGAAGAAGAGCAGCGGAAGAAGAATATTAGGGATGAAGCTGAATACGCGAAAGAGATTGAGAAGATCTATGCGAACATGATGGATGAGATTCAAAAAGAAATAAATGGATTCTATACAAAATATGCAAAAGCAGAGGGAATCACAATTGCAGAAGCGAAGAAGCGGGTATCCAAAATGGACATTGATGCGTACAGCCGGAAGGCGGAGCAGTATGTAAAGGATAAGGATTTTTCGAAGGAAGCCAATGAAGAGATGCGACTCTATAACGCAGCTATGAAGATTAACCGGCTTGAAATGCTGAAAGCAAATATCGGAATGCATCTTGTTGGTGGATTTGATGAGCTTCAGAAGTATTTTGAGCAGATCCTGACGGAGAAAACGCTGGAAGAATTTGAACGGCAGGCAGGTATATTGGGAAAATCCATTCAAAACAATGCGAAGATGGCACATTCGATTGTGAATGCTTCTTTCCACAATGCGAAATACTCAGACCGTATTTGGATGTACCAGGACATGATGAAAGCAGAACTGTCGAAGCTCTTACAAACAGGTCTGATACAAGGCAAGAATCCAAGAATACTTGCAAGGCACCTTACTAAACTGTTTGGAGTAAGCAGGAAAAATGCGGAGCGACTGATGATAACGGAACTGTCAAGGGTGCAGGCAGAAGCGCAGAAACAGTCTTATATCCGCAATGGATTTGATGAGTATGAGTTTATCGCAGAACCTACCGCCTGTCCGATCTGTAGATCGTTGGACGGAAAACATTTTAAAGTATCAAAAATGATGCCTGGAGAAAATGCGCATCCAATGCATCCTAATTGTCATTGCAGTACAGCAGCATATATGGATGATAAAGAGTATCGAGAATGGCTGGATGGGTATTCTAAACATGGGATGAACTTTGAAACTTGGAAGAAGAGGGTTGAAAAGAAAACGGATTCTGGTATAATAAAGGCAGATAGAACAGTCAGCGGACATTCTGGTCCTCCTAAAATGGCAGAGGCGGGAATGGTAATAGATCACATTGGAAAAGATGGAAAAGTAGATGTAAGAGCTTTTTACGGGGAGTCAAAATTAAAATCTAAAGATATCCATACAACTGCGCATGGGAATCCCAAGCAGCATCCTTATGGAGAACATGGGGAACACGTACATGATTATACATGGGGAGATGATGGAAGATTGAAGAATAAGACAACTCGCGAATTAAGTGAAGAGGAAAGAAAGGAAAATGGCGATATATTATGAATAAAGATGAAGTAAGACAAATTTTATCCGAGTGTTGCAATGATATTTCTTTCGCTTACAGAGGATTGGCATCGGGAGTGACAGTTGAAGTCAGAGATTACATTCCAACGTATCAAGCGTGGCATGGTAATGATACGAAAGAGTATGATAATGTAGATGAGGTTATGAATGATAAATTTTATAGCGGAAAATCATTAAACGATCTAGTAAAAGAAGTAGAAATTGATGCAATGTAATACCATCGGTCGAGCGGGCTGGTGGTATTTTTGTACTCATTTTGGAGGTGATGCGATTTGATTGAGGTAAGAATTCGACCAGAGCGAATCGAAATCTCTGGACACGCCGGGTACGCAGAACCTGGAAAAGACATTGTTTGTGCTGGCGTTACGGCGCTTACGCAGACGCTGATCCAGTCGATTGATGACTTAACGGATGATGAAATAGAATACAGAATATCTCCCGGAAAGGCTGAGATAGAATACAGGAATCTGTCAGAGAAATCAAAAACTCTGGTGGATTCCTTTTTCGTTGGCATTCGCTTGATTGCCGATGAGTTTCCGGATTATGTAGCAATTATGTAATTCACGCCCAAGTCTTGAAGGCGTAAAAAGCTAGGGGAAAGGACCATGAAGAATGTCATTAAACTTTTAGGAGGTAAAGAAAATGAAGAGCAGGATGTTTAGAATGCTGCAGTTATTTGCAGAAGAAACCGTAGATCACACAGCAGAACCTGATGCGGTGAAAGATAGTGTTAATCCGGAAAACACATCTGATGATAGCGGGGAAGAAAAAAAGTACACAGACAATGATGTGGATGCGATTGTAAACAAAAGATTCGCAAAATGGAAAACTGAGCAGGAACAGGCGGTAAAGAGAGCTAAGGAAGAGGCAGAAAAGCTGGCAAAAATGAATGCTGAGCAGAAACAGAATTACGAGATCGAGAAGTTGCAAAAAGAGAATGAAAAACTGAAGCAGGAGGCTGCAAAGGTTGAGCTTAGCAGAAGCGCCACAGGCATTCTTGCAGAAAAAGGAATTGAAGCAACGCAGGATGTTCTTGATTTTGTTGTAGGGAATGATGCTGATGATACGAATGCAAAAATTGATAAGCTTGTAAAAATCGTGGAATCCCAGCTTAAGAAAGCCGAGATTGCTAGAGCAACCGGAACCACACCAAAAACCATGACGAACTCAGGAAGCCAGTTGTCTGAATTTGAAAAGAGACTTGCAAAGTATAAATAAAGGAGAATGTGAAGATGAAGAACAGAGAATTTATGATGTTGCAGTTATTTGCGGCAGGAGACAATAATGATATGCCGGTAAGAAGCTACCAGCTTGAGTTTAAAAGTCTTTTGCAGGCAGTATTTAAAAAGATGTCCTATTTCGCGGATTTTTTCGGCGGCGAACTTGAGGCACTGGATGGAGTCAGAGAAAACGAAACAGCCTTTTATGTAAAAACATCAGACATTCCGGTTGTGGTTGGAACTGGGTACGATAAAACAGCTACGAAAGCGTTTGGAACGGGAACAGGGAACTCTAGCCGTTTCGGGGAGAGAAAAGAGATTATCTACGCGAACACGCCGGTTAATTACTCTTGGGGATGGAATTACCACGAGGGAATTGACCGACACACCGTAAATAATGATTTTGATGTTGCGGTAGCAGATCGCTTGGAACTGCAGTCTCGGGCAAAAACAAAGCAGTTTAATAAGCAGCACGGAAAATTTATTTCCACATCTGCAGGAAAAACTTTAAGTGTTACTGATTATACGGCAGACAATGTATTAAAGCTGTTTAATGAGCTGTCTAAGTATTTTAATAACATCGAAGCAGTTGGAACGAAAAAAATTAAGGTTTGTTCCGATCTGTACAATGCCGTCGTGGATCATCCTTTGAATACGACTGCTAAAAACTCCACTGTAAACATTGATGGAAATGAGGTTGTGAAGTTCAAGGGATTCCTTGTAGAGGAGATTCCGGATGAATTATTCCAGTCTAAAGAATGCGCCTATGCATATATTGCCGGAGTTGCAAAAGCATTTACTGGAATTAACACAGCGAGAACGATTGAATCGGAAGACTTTGACGGAGTAGCTCTGCAGGGAGCTGGTAAGGCTGGAGAATTTATTCCGAATGACAACAAGAAAGCTGTAGTTAAAGTGTCGGTGGGGTAGTACCCACTGACGATACCGCCTTGATTGGCAGTGGGAAGATCGGAAAGGCAAAAGTAGGAAAAGCGAAATAATATAACGGAGGTAGTAGATATGGCATATACACCAACAACATGGAGTGATGGAGACGTTATTACAGCGGAGAAACTGAATAAGTTAGAGCAGGGCGTGAAGAACGAGCAGGTTGGACCAGCAGGACCAGCAGGACCAGCAGGACCAGCAGGGGCAAAAGGCGATCCGGGTGCGCAGGGACCTGCTGGAACAAGTTACACTCTTCCAGCAGCAAACAAGACAACGCTTGGTGGCGTAAAACAGATGGCTTTGATTGCAGATTTGTCGACAGAAACAGCGACTGATCTGAAAAACAAAATCAATGCGATTCTTGCGGAGATGAAAAAACAGGGGATTATGGCGAATTCGTAAGGAGTTGAAATTGAATGTTGGATGATTTAAAAATTCTTCTGGGAATTGACGTTTCCGATAGGGATTCCGATGAAAAGCTTTTACTGATTCTGGAATCTGTGCGAAATCGTTTGAAACTGCTTCTTGGTGGCATGGAAGTGCCATCGAGTATGCAGCATATCGTTACGGATGTGGCAGTGATCCGGTTTAACCGCATTGGCTCTGAGGGCATGTCCTCACATAGCGTGGCTGGAGAAAGTACTACGTACAATGAAAATGATTTTTCCGCCTATATGGACGAGATACAAGCGTATCTTGACTCTGTAGACGGGGTAAAACGTGGGAGGGTGCGATTCCTATGAGGTATGATAAAGCTGTATATTTTCAGACGGTAGAACATGGAGCGTACAATCCAGATACTGGTGATTACGCAGATGACCACGTGACGGAAGTGAAGAAGTACGGAAGCGTTTCAGATACCGGAACAGAAACGATGAACCTGATTTATGGCAGCATTAAACAAGGAAGTCTTACAATTCAATTGCAGACTCATTATGCAGAAATATTCCACCGGATCAGAGTCGGAAGGAAAGTGTACGGAGTGGATTTTGAGCAGAAACTTCGAACAAAGCATGTGTTTGTAGTGTCGGAGGTGCAAAGTGGCAGAAATTAAATTTGAGGGAATTGCAAAGCTGAATAAAGGTTTGAAGAAGCGGATGGATATGGGTAAGTTAAAATCTACCGTAAAAAAGAACGGCTCTGCTATGGAATCAAGGGCGAAAAGAAACGCAGTATTCAAAGGGCATTACGCATGGGAAGAAGGAAAAGGCATGGTATTCAAAAAGCCGACAGGGAATTTGAAACGGAGTATAGATTTAGAAATATCTCCGAATGGACTGAAGGCTACTGTGGAACCGAAGGCAGAGTATGCTGCTTATGTAGAATTAGGCACTCGTAAGATGGAAGCCCAACCCTATTTAAAACCCGCATTTGAGGAGCAAAAGAAACAATTTGAAAAAGATTTGCAGAAACTTGTGAGGTGAGATATGGATCCACAGCAAGAATTATTTACGGAATTACTTACAGAGATCAAAAAATCAGGATATGACGTATATGATGGCTTCTTACCGCCGGATGGTACGCCGTATCCTTTTGTTTATCTTGCAGATAGCCAGCAGACGGACGATGCCAATAAAACGGCTGTGTTTGGCAATGTGTATCAGACCATTCACGTCTGGCACAACAATCCAAGACAGAGGGGAACGGTGTCAAAAATGCTGCTGGCGATCAAAAGCGCATGCAGAAGACTGGATCATACCGAAAATTTTGCATGGAATGTCCGGAATGTAAATCAAAGAATTTTACCGGACACAACAACAAAGCAGCCTCTTTTACACGGGTTGTTGGAAATAGAATTTAGTTTTAGTTAGAGAGGAGAAAAAGCATGTTTGAGACAGGATTACAGTTATTTGCAGAGGCGGTATCTGGCAAGAAAATTGTATATTTGTACCGCCTTGCAGAAAAAGCGAAACAGGAAGCAGCAAAGAATCTTGCGTTCACAACGGAGAATGGAAGAACTAAGAGTAAGGATGCAGATTCTACTGCAACGAAAGACGGTACAATCCGTACACCAGGAGCTGCGGAGACAGAAATTACAGCCACTGCGGTTTTGGCAAAAGGCGATAAATTGATCGCGGAACTTGAGGATGCTATGGATTCCGATAAACTTCTTGAAATTTGGGAAGTAAACCTTGAAGAAGCAGCGGGAGCGGGTCCGAATAAATTTAAGGGAATGTATTTCCAAGGATATCTCACAGAAGTTGAGGTCACGTCTTCTGCAGATGAGAATGTGGAAGTATCCCTTACTTTTGGCATCAACGGATCAGGTAAACGCGGAGATGTAACCGTGACAACGCAGCAGCAGGAAATCGCGAATTACGCGTTTAAGGACAGCGTGAAAGAGGGGTAGTACCCTCTGACGATGTAGCCTTAATCGGCAGAGGTAAAGTAGGAAAGGCAAAAGTAGGAAAAGAATAGATCATGTACATAGAGGGCGGCAAGACCGCTCTCTTTTTAATGGAGGAATAAAAAATGATGGAATTAACAATTAACGGACAGGTGTACCAGTTTAACTTTGGAATGGGATTTTTGAGAGAGATAAACAAGCAGACAAATGTGCCGATAGATGGAGCACCTGGTGTTAAAAAAGATGTGGGGTTCCGGTACGCGCTTATGAATTTGATGGATGGAGATCCAGAAGCTCTTGTGAATATTCTTGATGTTGCGAATAAAGGGCAGAACCCAAGAGCAACAAGAGATCTGCTCGATGGTTATATCGATGACGAGAATACAGATATCGATGAGCTTACAGATACAGTAATGGGTTTCTTAAAGAGTGCGAATGCTACGAAGAGGACAACGAAAGAACTTCTGGATGCTGTGGAGAAAGAGAAACAGAGAGTAGAAGAGGAAGAAGCACGGAAAAGAGAGCTGATGGCGTAGGGTTTGAAGAATACTACAAAGAAGCAGCTTTGAATTGTTTTCGGTATCAGGGTTTCAAGAGCTTTGAAGAAGTGGATAGGTTGACAATTCCAGAATACACCCTGCTCATGGAGGCTGTGCAGCTAAGAGAAGTAGATAAGGACTATCGAAATCATCTGCAGGCGTTCTTAAATCTTGCTGTAAAAGCGGAGAAAAAGGCTGGAAAGAATAAGACTAAACCAGTTTATCAGAGATTCAGAAAATTCTTTGATTACGAAAAAGAAGTAGATCGTGTGAGGAACCGAAAGCAAAAAAATGAAAGATTGGACATAATCGGCAGAATGATGAAAGGAGAGTGATGGCATGGCAGAAAGTTTTTCCGTGAAGGCAATATTGTCTGCGCAGGATAAGGGATTTACGTCTGCTTTCAAATCTGCAATGGGCACTGTGAGTAATCTGAAAAGCACGCTCACGAGTGGAATCGGATTTGGAATCATGGCCGGAATTGGACAAAAGGCATTTGGTGCTGTCACATCCAGTATTGGCGGCATGGTGTCGGAATTAAATTCTTCCAGTGCTGCATGGAAAACATTTAATGGAAACATGTCGATGGTTGGCAAAGGCGCTGACGAGATTGCATCTGTAAAAAAGGAATTGCAAGAGTTTGCAGAAGATACGATTTACAGCGCATCTGATATGGCGAGTACTTATGCTCAGCTGAGTGCAGTTGGGATTAAAAGTACAAATAAACTCGTGAAGGGTTTTGGAGGGCTTGCTGCGGCGGCTGAGAATCCAAAACAGGCAATGAAGACTTTAAGCCAGCAGGCTACACAGATGGCAGCAAAGCCAACAGTTGCATGGGCGGACTTTAAACTCATGATTGAGCAGACTCCGGCTGGTATATCAGCAGTCGCAAAAGAAATGGGTATGACTACCACGGAGCTTGTACAGAATGTGCAGGACGGGAAAATCGCGACAGAAGATTTCTTTGATGCTATCGCAAAAGTCGGCACAAATGACGCGTTTACGAAGCTTGCTACAGAGTATAAGACTGTAGATCAGGCGATGGACGGGTTGACTGAAACAGTAAGTAATAAACTTGCGCCATCATTCGATGTTTTATCTGGCCGAGCAATTAAGTCTTTGGATGGAATTATTAATAAATTCGGAGAGTTAGATGGGGATGCGATTGCTGGGAAATTAACCTCATTTCTCGATAAAGCAAGTGGATACTGGAATGTTTTAAAGACAGAGGTTTCCGAAGTAAAGGCTGCTTTTGGAGATGCCTTTTCTGCAATCGGAGAAGATTTGGGAAAGATTACTGGAGCATTTGGCTCTACAGAAAGTATCAGTTCTTTTGCTGGTGCAATGGATTCTGCCAGTGGGGCATTGCAAACCTTTGCCGGATTCCTGAAAGAACATTCGGAGATCATCGCGAAAGTGATATCAAAACTCCCACAGCTTTTTGTGGCATATAAAGGCTTTAGGATTGCAAAAAGTGTTGCTCCATTTGTAGGCACATTCACGAGTGCAATTGCCGGCCTTGCCGGAGCTGGAATAAGTAAAATCGCTGGGAAATTATTCGGAATTTCCAAAGGACAGAGAGCAGTTGAGGTATCGAGCAAGACGAGCGTAAAAGGAGTAACCTCTTTAAAAGAAGGCTTTAATTCACTTCAAAAAAGTGCTGGTATTGCCTTAATAGTAAGCGCCTTAGCTGGTTTTGCACTTGCGGTAAAACCGCTGGCAGAATTAGGAACAACCGCTGTTGCTCCGCTTGCTGCATTCGGAGTTGTTGTCGGTGGTTTAGCAATCATACTTGGAACTATGGGAAAGAAACTGCAGGAAAGTGCAGTTGGCATTGCGGTGTTTGCTGGTGCGGTATCAGCAATGGCATTATCCATGACACCTCTTGCTAAAACTGGTACAGACGGAGCTGTTGCAATGGGAACATTCGGAGTTGTTATCGGTGGTTTGGTTGCAGTATTTGCGGTATTTGGGACGGCTCTGACAGCTGCTATACCAGCGATGCTTGCTTTCGGCGCAACCATCCTTATGGTTGGTGCTGGAATGTCTCTGGCAACGCCTTTTGTTGAAGCACTAGGAAGCGTAATTCAAATACTTGGAGATGTTGTTGTTCAAGTAATAGGGGTAATCACTGGTGCTATCGTAGCTATCTTCCCAGTATTCGGAAATTTTGTGTCAACTGTTTCTGATTCAGTTAGCCAAATAGTATCAGTTGTTGGCAATACACTTGTAAATATTTTTAAAACTGCCGGGGACATCATTACAGGTGTTATTGATTCATTAGGGGATGGGTTTAAAAAAGTCACAGACGGGATTTCGAAAGTTATAGATTCAATTAGTGGTGGATTTTCCAGTGTTTTGGATTCTGTTGCTGGAATCATTGACTCAATCGGAAACTCTGCCAAAAATGCTGGCAAAGGATTCGAGAGCGTAGCTGACGGTATCAACACGATTGCTAGTCTATCTATTGTAGATATAGCAAAGGCACTCGGATCGGTAGCTATTGGTCTCGGAGAAATTTCTGCAAAAGGAAAAGGAATTGGTACCGTTGCAGATGGACTTAACGGAGTTATTGGAGCAATTACAATTGCATCGGTGCAGATTTCAATGTTTTCAGGAACTCTTACGCAACTAAATTCAACGGCCGTTCAAATTCCTACTAGCATGGCTATGATTAGCGGAGCATTAGCAAGTTTTTCAATTCCTGTTATAGATACTGGCAGTATCATGGCAGCATTTGCTTCTATTAGTGCAGGTGCGGAAGCGCTGGTAGCACAACTGGATTCTTCGGCCGCGAAAGCCGGGGCGCAATTTTCAAAAGCGCTTACTAACGGTATGAATTCAGCTGCTAATTCCGTGCAGCGTGGTGTTTCTAAAATTACGTCATCTGCTAATAAACTTATTTCAATGCTGACGAATATTGCAACGCAGGCAATGAGCCAATTTAATTCCGCTCTATCCTCCGGTGCAAGTAGGGCAACTTCTACGGCGAGATCAATGTCAACGTCCATTTTGTCAGCACTTAACAGCACTTCATCTGGTGCTTATTCTTGCGGCGTGTATATTGGACAGGGACTTGCAAAAGGCATGGCATCTACACTTGGATATATCAGATCAGTTGCAGAACAAATGGCTGCGGCTGCAGATGCGGCAGTCAGGGCAAAAGCGAAAATCCACAGTCCGTCAAGAGTATTTGCCGGGCTGGGTGTCTATGTAGGAGAGGGATTTGCACTTGGAATTGAGTCGATGTCCAGAAAGGTTGCAGAAGCTACGCAGAACATTGTGGAGATTCCAACATTATCCACAGATATGAGAATGCGGTTTTCCGGTGCCGGAGATCCTGAACTTTCCGGTGATTATTCCTATAACCGGAATGCTACATACACAATTGTTGTGCCGGTTGAATATAACGGCAGAGAAGCAGCGCGTGTTACGGCAGAATTTACACAGAAAAAGCTGGAAAGCCGAGAGAGCATGAAGATGAGACTGAAAGGAGAAAGAAGCCATGTATGAGTTTGTGGATACAAATCAGGCGGGGAGTAAAAACTCCCTGCCAAGTGAGGCCCTGCAGATTGATGGAGAATACATCGAAAATCTAATTGATGGGTACAGAACTCTGTACGTGACCGGTCGTGAGCTTTTGGGATCGGAAATTTCGGAGAGAGAAATTGATCTTGTGGATGGGTCCGAGTATACGGGAAAGCGAGATACAACCAGAAGTATTACAGTTGGATACCAGTTGCTTTGCACATCTCCTAGAGAGTTTCAGGAAAAATTCAACAAACTCTCTGGAATCTTAAATAAGGAACAGGCAAAGCTGATTTTTGCAGATGAACCGGATAAATATTTTATCGGGACGAAATCAAGTGTAGGAGATGTGGAGCCAGGCAGATTGAACGTAAAAAGCGAATTTACTTTTTATTGTTGTGATCCACGGAAATATTCAGCAGCGGAAAAATCGTTTACTGCCCATCAGGAAAGCGGATATCAGACGCTTACTATTGTAAATGGTGGTACAGAATTCGTTCCGGTAAGCTACGATATCACTCACAACCATGAAAATGGATTTATTGGGATTGCCAGTAAATACGGTGCAATACAACTCGGCAAGATCGAAGAAGCAGACGGCGAAGACTATAAGGCGTCAGAGATACTGTCAGAGGGGTATAGCCTGTTTCAAGACGATCACGGCACCTCTTATCAGAATCCAGAAAATACCACACAGGGAACACTCGAAGTCAAGAATGTTGCCGGATATAACGTAATGGCATTAAAAGGTGGACAATCCACATCCGGATACTGGAACGGCGGAATGAGAACACTTACTATCCCGGTTGACAGCGAGGGCAGACGTGGGGCAAAGAACTTTTACTGTCACACGCAGCACTGGTTCGAGACTGGATTGATGGGACAGACGGGAGCACAGACTATTGCGTTTCTTACAGGGAAAAATGAAGTGATCTGCTCTATGTCCATAAATAAAAGCGATTCTGTTGGTAATACGGCACATGTGGACTGGTTCGCACCACAAAACAAGAAGATCAAGACACTGGATTTCCAGCCGACAGCTTATGAGGGAAACCCATTTAATTTAAAGATGGGTGGCGGGCATAACGATTTCTTAAAAGAGGGTGACCGGCTTCGGATTTTTTGGTACGGTCAGTATTATTACTTTACTATCCCGGAGATTAAAGACATGGCGTGTGAGAAGATACAGGTCTGGATCGGGCAGTGGGGAGACCGGAATCTCGGGAATCAGCTGGTTACGCACAATTATTTAAAAAGTATCTGGTTCCGCAAGGATAACGTGGAAAAATACAGAGATGTGCCGAACCGGTATAAGTCCGGAGATGTGGTCTATATTGATGGAAATGATACAGCGGTTTATGTAAACGGGATGAAGCGGATGGAAGATGAAATCCGAGGAAGTAAGCATTTTCTGGTACCGCCGGGAGAGACGGAGATCCAGTTCTCCTACTCGGCATTTAGCAGTCCTCCACCAACGATTAAAGCCAAAATAAGGGAGGCGTATTTATAATGAATGAAATCAGAATTGCCGTACTGAATCCACATGACAGGGTGCTTGCATTTTTGGATAACACCCATCGAAACTCTATGCATTATTGGAACGATGAGCTCCATGAATATCTGCAGGGGACAGCGAATACATACGCATTTACGGTAAGTTCCAAACACGAGGATGCGGCGTATATCGTAGAAGGGAATAAAGTAGCCTTTGTATATAACGGAAAAGACTACTATCTGAATATCGTACATGTGGAAAAGGATGAATTTACAGTTACTGCGACAGCATGGTCTTTAAGTTTCGAATTGATCAATGAGAATGTGGGTGCGTACAAATCTGAAAGCGCAATGAGCTTTGAGGAATATGTAACTGCCTTTGATCCGGAACGTACCGTGCGGATCGGGATCAATGAAGTGTCAGATAAGCGGATTTCAAACGAATGGACAGGTGAGGCAACGGTACTGTCCCGTTTATTTTCCGTGGCGAATGTATTCGATGCGGAGATTGAGTTCCAGACTGTGTTAAATGATGATTATTCACTGAAAGAAATTGTAATGAACGTGTATCGGGAACACTCAGACAATAACACGGGAGTTGGGGAGTTCCGGGGAGATATCAAACTGCGGTACGGGAAAAATGTTACCGGCATCCGGAAGGAATCCAGTATCGAAAATCTGTACACCGGTATCCGTCCAACAGGAAAGGATGGACTGACTATACAGGGAATTGAGAAAGAAGAGCTGGATGAGAACGGAGTAGTAGAGTTTTATACACAAGGTCCAGATATCCGGGCGCCGCAGGCAAGGGACAGATTTCCATCAAACCTGATAAACAAGGAAGATGGATACATCTTTATGCCAAAATCCTACGATACGGATAACAAAGACAAACTGTACAGTATGGCGCTATCGGACTTGAGAACAGCATCTGAACCGGTCGTGACTTATGATGTGACGGGATACTTTGATACCGCTATCGGAGATACCGTGGAGATCGAAGATGAGGAGTACGTTCCTACCTTATACTTGAGTGCAAGAGTATCGGAGCAGGTTCGCAGTTTCACGAATCCGCAAGCAAACAAGACAGTCTTTACCAATTTTAAAGAGCTGCAGTCGGAAATCTCGGAAGATTTGCTGCAGAAAGTAGAGGATCTGATTAACAAAACAAAGATTTACACCTGCTCCATTGCCACAAACAATGGAATTATCTTTAAAAACGGCATCGGTAGCACTACTCTGACCGCTTACGCTTACGATAACGGCGTGGATGTGGCAGACAAGCTACAATTCCGATGGAGCAAAGATGGTACAGAGTTTTATGTCGGTAAGAGCGTTACGGTAAATGCTACTGACGTGGATACAAAGGCGGTGTACTCATTTGAGGCTCTAGAAAATGGGATAAAACGTGGGTATTACGAGGTCACAATCACGGATGTAATGGATGGAGAGGATGGAAAAGACGGGGAACAGGGTCCGCAAGGTGAGAAAGGAGAGCAAGGCGAACAGGGACCTCCGGGTCCACAAGGCGCTCCGGGATTGGATGGTATACAGGGTCCAAAAGGGGATCAGGGAATCCCGGGAAAAGATGGGAAGGACGGAAAAACACAGTACACCCACATTGCTTATGCAAACAGCGCAGATGGGTCTAAAGATTTTTCTGTATCCGACAGTAATCGGGAATATATCGGAATGTATGTTGATTTTACGCAAAATGACAGCGCAGACCCGACAAAATATGCATGGAGTAAGATCAAAGGCGCAGACGGGGCGATCGGAACACCAGGAAAGCCGGGAGCCGATGGAAAGACCCCATATCTACATATTGCCTATGCAAACAGTGCAGATGGCAAGACGGGATTTTCCACCACGGATGGTACAAATAAGCTCTATATCGGGCAGTATACAGATTATACACAGGCAGATAGTACAGATGCTGCGAAGTATACATGGACAAAGATCAAAGGCGAACAGGGGGAACGTGGTCCACAGGGAGTTCCCGGTCTGCAAGGGGTACAAGGTCCCCAGGGTGAACAGGGGATACAGGGTCCCAAAGGAGATACTGGAGCTGCAGGTGTAAACTACTGGAGATCATCAGCAACGATAGACTTATCTGATACCAAAACTTACGATGTAAATAAATGGTATCCCGTTGTGGGGAGTCAGCTTCCAACGAGTGTTTATAATCGTATTTTGGTTAATGTGTCTTTAAATAGTGGAACAAAACCATCCTGGAGTACACATGATAGCGGATTCTCGGTGAATTTAGATCTGGCTTCCATTGGATCTGGGTGGGGAACTACTTCTGGCGAATGTATTATTTATGCAGACACGTATTCATTCTGTTCAGTGTCGCCTGCCAGCTATACACAACTGACTTATGGATCAATCCCTGTATTATATTTAAGAGGTGGCGGTAAATATTTTGTAAAGACTGATTTTGTGGTCAACTGGACACCTAAGCCAACAGGATATACATGGCAGGAAGGAAATTATAAGCAGACAGCACCTGTCTTAGATAGCAGACCTGTACCAAGCGGAACCAATATTAAAGGGAAGAGCACCTATTTTCACATCAAGTATTCCGCAGTATCGAATCCAACCACCTCTAACCAGATGACAGAGATACCTAACACATATATTGGTACTTACGTAGACTTCACACAGGAAGATAGCACGGATCCAAAGAAATATACCTGGTCACGTTTCCAAGGACTTCAAGGACCGCAGGGAACACAGGGGATTCCGGGGACGAACGGTACAAACGGCAAGACAAGCTATCTGCACATTAAATATTCCAACGATGGAGGGAAAACATTTACCGGAAACAGCGGAGAAGATGTAGGAACGTATATTGGTACTTGCGTGGATTACAATCAGTCCGATCCTGCAAGTGTTGGATCTTATAAGTGGGCGAAGATTAAAGGAGAACAAGGTGCGACAGGACCACAAGGAGCAACGGGACCAAGTGGCATAATTGTATCTTCTACGGCTCCGTCAAATCCTAAAGTTGGCC
>OATH01000743.1_pt1 | contig 18807 bp, 12 predicted proteins | sample 1494971 | NCBI WGS metagenome assembly OATH01 (sample SAMEA2579949, study PRJEB22360) | human gut metagenome
TGTCCGAAGGTTGTGTAATTATAAAAGTTCGCTTATAAAATTAAATGTAAATTTAAAAGTTCTTTGGTGACTAAAGTGTAAACAAAGGGGTGTTTGTGAGAGTTGAAACCGTTGTACACAGTTCTGGTGATCTATTACCAATACTTCTAGATGATGATGGTTTACCAATCCCGTCTCCTAACGAGTTTGTGATGGGAAGACGAAACTTAAGCACAAATACCCTCATTAGAAACCTTCGTGAGCTGTCTGTTTTGTATCGATGGTTCAACGTTCATCGGATCGACATGCACTCGAGACTAAAAAACGGTGCGCTTTTCTCGGAAGCTGAATTTAGAGGAAGCTTGCTAGAGTTTTTGAGAAAAGACATGGAGATCGAAAGCAAGGTTGTTGCCCCGCATACGTTTAATAGTCGATTAGCCACAATACGCCAGTATTTCGTCTGGGAGATTGATGTCTATTTGTCGTCTCTACCATCGAATGATAGCCAGTATGACTCGATACAAGAGTCTAGAAAGCGAATCATCGCGTGGATTGAGAAAGGTTTTATTAATAGTCCAAAGAGTGCTGGTATTAGCCGAAAAGCTTTGACAGAGGATGAAGCCAGATTCTTAGTTAATTGTCTCAACCCTGAGAGCGCTGACTCTTTCGCTTTTTACGAGCCGATTAAGTATCGAAACTTTGTCGCAGTATCATTGATGCTTAACTGTGGACTCCGTCCAGGGGAGCTTCTTAGTCTTCGGGTTGAAGATATTAATATTGGGGCAATTTCGTCGGTAACTATTCAACGAAGACCACCCGATCCAAATGACGAGAGAAGGCCCAGACCCAGTGTTAAGCGCAGTGGTCGAGTATTGCCGCTTGAGGGTAGCCACTTTCTACGGATGTTAGACAGATACATTGTCGAAATGAGGGAGAGCCTAGAATCTAAATCGAGTAAATCTAGTGATTATTTGATCTTAAGTGATGAAGGCAACCCGTTGTCCCATTCATCACTGACACAACTTTTTACTCGTCTAAGGAGTGCATATCCGGACTACTTGCCAGAAATACTGACTCCGAAAGCATTGCGGCATACATTCTCGACTCGAATGGAAAGGGCATTGCGAGAGGCAGGTCTTGAAGAGGACCGTAGAAAGCAAGCTTTGGCAATGTTACGTGGCGACTCAAGTTTAGAGTCTCAAACGGTTTATATTGCTCAAGAAATTGAAGATCGGGCTCGGCAAGCATTATCTGATTACCAAAAGAAACTGACAATGGGAAGCGATAGATGAACCAGTTGCTTCAACAAGCTAGAGATAATAATGATTCTAGGCTGAATTTACCTGATACTTTTTTTACTCGTGAGGGTGTTAAGGTTGAGAATGCTGGAGATGTTTGGGTGTTGCCCTTGCTATATCGACACAGTCGGCTCGACTTCTCTCGCATCCAAAGCGGCACTCTTAAAGCTGTAGTAAAAAGCTGTATTATCGATCAAGCGACGCGAGTGTCATCGCACGCTGGAGTGCAATATTGGAGTGATATATCTGCCGCAATTTTCTCGAAACAGACCGATTATTCCCTCGTCTCCGATCTTTCCATTGATGATCTTGAATTACGTTTAATTGCGGTGATGGAAGCCGCAATAAATGAAGCTCGTAAAAGGCACCGCCTTTGGGCATTGTATAGACCAATACAGTGGTATATTTGGTGCGCGGAAAACTACCCAGAATTTGGGTTTTCGGAGATTTATGCTCACGAGTTAGAAGCGATGGAAATTCCGGGAAATCCAAAAGGGGAGGCAGTTAGACAAGAAGATCCTGATAGAGGACCTCTTCATAGAACTCTTGAGCTTCAACTCATAATCAATACGTTAAAGCAAGACAACAGTATGGAGTATGAGCACCTGCAACAGAAGGCGGCTATAGCTCTTTCAATTGCTTTCGGAAGAAATCCAGCTAACCTAACTTTTCTAAAAGAAACGGACTTAATTAACCTGACGCCTGATTCCGATTCACCTTGCTATATTTTACGAATGCCCAGAATTAAAAAGAGGCAACTAGCGCCAAGAGACGATATGGTGGATGAATATTTGGAACCGGATATTGCCAAACACCTAGTGGCGCTTATCAACGCTTCGCAACATAAAAAGCTAGTGGTTGATGCTGATGGAAGTGTTAGAGAAATCGAGAGACCTTTGTTTATTAAACCAACCGAAAATTCTTATGCATTAGAGTCGAAGCGTTGGGATGACGCCTTCAATATGATGTCGACAGGTATAGCTAATCTCATCAGAGGCTTTATCAAACGACACAATCTAATTTCCCCACTTACCGGTGAATTGATGCACGTTACCCCCCGAAGACTGCGGTATACGCTTGCGACAGGGTTAGCAGTTGAGGGAATTAGCAAGCGTGAGCTGGCGAGGATTCTCGATCATACCGATACCCAGCATGTGCAGGTTTATTTTGAAATGGCTGGCAGAATTGTTGAGCACCTTGATAAGGCAACCACAAAAGCCTTGTCTAATTACCTAAACTTTTTCAAAGGTAAAGTAGTCGATAGCGATATTGAGGCTGTCAATGGTGATCGTGACGACAAACACCTAATCTTTGTTGACGAACAAAATCCGACGGTACAGTCCGATATCGGCGTTTGTGGAGAATCTAGCGTTTGCCACCTCGACCCACCATACTCTTGCTATTTATGCCCTAAATTTCAGCCCTATCGACATGCCGATCATGAGCAGGTGTTGGATTGCCTATTGGCGAGTCGGACAGAGCGACTTGAAAAATACGAAAATGCTCGCCTAGGGATTCAACTCGACGAAGTGATATCGGCGGTAGCACAAGTTGTGAAAATCTGCGAAGAGGGCCAAGAGAATGTCTGATGGTCGCTCGCAACGCAAAGCTAAAGTAATACCCTTTATTGATCGTTTAGAACGCGATCGGAATGCAAATTTACAAGCCCTAGTCAGCAAAGCCCAGCTTTTGAAGTTAGATGGTTTCGAGTCGGTTAAATGGCATGAATCGAATTGGAAGATAACATCTGGCAGACTTGTGAAGCTGACTGGAAAAAATATCAAAGCAGCGTCTTTTGCCTTTACCTTATCACCAAAATTAGGCGCCGAGTCTCTAGTGGATAGTTGGAGTGAAGTGTGTAAGGCGTTATTCGTTTTAAGATTTCATAGAAAACATCAGTCAACGCCCAATCAGCGTAACTTCATAACAGCAGTCGGTTATGTTGCCGCGGCTGCAACTCAATTGGGTCAGAAACTACTCAACCTGACTCCCGAAGCACTTGATAATGCATGCGCGTTAATTTCAAAACATTACCGCGAGGCGACCGCATATAACCTCCATAAACATATTGCAGAGTTCGCAGCGCATTGCGATGCCAACGGTTTGTGCCGGGTTCTGTTGCAATTTAAATACGCGCGAATGAAGCGCCCAGCGAGCACGGGCGGTTTAAGCCACAAGCGGCTTGATGATCCAGAGGTTATTGAGACCAAATCGGACAAATTGGTTGATCCAAAAGTATTCCGTGTAATGGGAGAGCTTTATCAAAATGTACCGAAAATTCATAAATACCGGCTGTATGTTTTGTTATTGACTTTGCTTGCGTGCACGGGGCGACGGTTTAGTGAGGTTTCACTTTTACCAAATCAAACACTGTCTGTTGATGACGAAGGGAACGGTTATATCGAGTACTTCCCGCGTAAAACAAGTCGAGGAGATGTATTCACTCCGAAACGCAAATTGTACCTACCATCAGAGGTGAAACCTATCGTTGAAGAAGTGCTCAACGAATTAGCAGATCTCACCGCTGCGGCTCGCGAGACGGCAGAAGAGATGCATAAAACACGTGGGCCGGATTTACGCTTTTTGGAGCAAATTCCGAGTGAACGGCGGCTCTATGCTAGCGATATAAAGGAATTAGGGATTAGTGATACAGGATTAACGTCAACGGGTTGGCTTCGTAAACAAAACCTAGCTTGGCCAGACGTCGATGCGCGAACCAAACAAGGGCAACGCCCACGAAACCCCATTCATTTCACGAATAAGGAAGGTTTGAAAAAGTACTGTGCCCGTGATTTTTCGGGTGCCTGTCTCTCGGCCATTCATACCGATCAATTCGGTAAAGAATATTACCTGAAAGATTTACTTTTCCTCCGTCCACTCGGCCTTTCGAGTGGCACTTATGCTCATTGGCTTGCGACCAGTTGCAGCCAGTCAATGTTTTCGACATTCCTTCGCTATTTCCCTGACCTCGCGGCGGAATATGCATCTGCTAGTGTCGAGGTGGATTTCACCAGTCACCATTTTCGACACACACTCAATACCTTGCTTGATGAAGGCGGTTTGAGTGATCTACTGCAGACGGAATGGTTTGGTAGGACGAATTCACGAGACACAAAAGCGTATCAGCATACGTCACGAGAAAAGAGAGCCCTTATGTTACGCCAAGACATCAAGAAAGGGCTCGTGGGCGGACAAATAACGGATCAAATTCAAGCAGTTCCGGTTGACGTTCAGGATGCTTTCCTTAAAGCAAGGGTTCAGGCGGTGCATGATGTAGGTACTGGTATTTGTATCCATAACTTCTCGCAAACACCTTGTGAGCGCCATTTGCAATGCTCAGCAGACTGCAAGGATTATGTGTGGGCGAAAGGCGATGCTGGTCGATTAGAAGACTTAAAACGGCAATATGCACTCACGGCAATTGCTCGCAAAAACGCTGAACAGAAAATGAGTAGTCAAAAGCCAAAGAAAAGTGCCGACTGGCTTGCGCACAATGATAAAAAACTTAAAACCCTAAAAAGCCAATTAGCGGACAATGGGGTTGAGCATTTTGACCCTGAGCAATATCTAATAGAGGTGAAACATGGCTAAGCGTTTTAGACGTATGTCGGATAGTGATATCAATACCATTGTTGCTGATTTAGATCGCTGGGCTATGGGCGAGCTTGGCTCCAAGTTAACTTGGGCAGTGCTGGAAGAGCGTTTCGGGTTTAGTCGCCAATCACTTCAAGCAAAATCAGAAATTAAAGCAGCCTATGACAACGCCAAAAGAGCATTGTCAGGTGGCTTGGTTAAAACAAAAGAACAAGCAACCAAAGAGGCCGAACAGCTACAGGTGGAGCTAGCACGCCTTAGAACAGAGCTGGAAGCATACAAGCAACGTGAAGAGCTGTGGCAGCGCCGCTGGCAGCAAATAGCCTTTCATGTACGGCAAAAGGGTATACAAATGGCAAGTGTCGATAAAACTCCACCTGAAGGTGCAGATTTACCGTCAAATACCGAGTCAGCCAAAATTCTGAAAATGTTTGATAAGGAAATACCGCCTTCGGGGCGTGTTTAGCTCAAGTGTAACTCTACTCACTGGATGGGAGGCGATATGAACTTGATTGAAAAGGTTTCAGAGCTGTCAGGTGATGCTGAAGTGTTATTCGGCGACGAGTCCTATAATACATCGTTTAGGGTGTCTTCGCGTATTGATCAATTATATGATTTCTATATTTTAGTTGAGGGGTTGCCGGAGTTTTTGGCGTTCGGGCTAGTAGCCGATCACTCAAGCTTCGTTGCTAGGCTTGATTTTGAAAGGGAAGTCGAGCTTCGCGCATATAAATTAAAGGGTGGTGTTCTCTGGTGTAAGCCTATAAAGGCAGAGATAGAGTTAATTTCAGGGAATTCACCCAGTATTGTCAAAGTTCATGCAAACTTGGTGAATTTTAAGTTTCAATTAAGCCAAGGAGCTGGTGAAAATTACTCAGTTCGTGATTCTCGAGGTGTTGCTCGTTATGGGTCTACTAAATTTTCTTTGCGCTCGGCTAGCATTGAAATCCGATGCACTGAACAGACCAAGATAGCGCGGGAAAAGCTTAATCAAGATGGTGGGTTCGCTATTACCCACGACATGGTGATTAATTTTAATAACGCCCAAGGGGTGCAGATTGATGAGTTAAAACGAATCCTTTTGGATATTCATCGTGTTTTGGCATTTGCAAACGGTGCGTGGGTGGGTATCCATCTAGTTCGAGGCTTCAACAACGAAACCAATTTAAGTTACCTGTCACTTACCAACTCACTATGCAGTAGACATCAAGGCCGCTTTGGTTGGTTTGACGCACATCATGGGCACGTATTGGCATCAGTTGCTACAAAGTTAGTCGAAGAGTTTGATAACTCAAAATCATCAGACACTTTTGATCGAGCTTTATATTGGTATATCCGTGCAAATAACTCCGCTGGAGTAGGTATTGATACGGGAATTATTTTAGCTACAACAGCATTGGAACTCTTAGCTAAATTTGTGAAACAAAAGAACACGCTAAAAATTCAGAGTACGGGAGAGCATAAACATCCTAGTTTAGGGGATAAAATCCGCGCTGCGGCGTTGCATCTCAAAATCCCCACACTGATTGGAGAGAGTACCTGTCCTGAATTCTGGGCAATAAAGACCGATGGACTGTGGTCTGACATCCCAGAAGCTATAGCCAAATATCGTAACGACTTAGTGCACCCCAAAGCGAGGATAAAATCACAGAACCAACACGCGCTTACTATTGAGATGTGGCGATTATCTGTTTGGTATCTGGAGCTCTTTATGTTGCGCTTGATTGGATATCAGGATGTCTATTCAAACAGGCTAACGGCTAAATGGCTTGGTGAGGTCGAGCATGTCCCATGGGCCGGTAGCAAATCATCCTAGCAACTAATTTGCATTCTATTGCTATCGCAAGGGAATTTAGCTAGTTTAGCTAAATTATAAAAACGAGCCGTAAGCGAACATTCAGATGAACGAGCAAGAAATTTACGCACAAATCAAAAAAGCGCTGCAAGAGGCTCCTCGCAATCAATACACCGCTGAGCTGCATCTGCAAATGATCAAATATGCTGATGAGCTAAAGAACATCACAGCCAAAGAGTTTTGTGAAGGGGTGGGCCTGCGGAGCAGCTTTGGCACCGAATTTAGCAAAATGCGCAATCTGACTCAGCGCTTGAAAGCGGCCGGGCTCGATACAGCCAAGCTATAACGACTCAAATTTAATCGTGCCGGGCCAATGCTCGGTAATGTAAGGAACAACCATGGCCATTAAGAAAACCGAACTTTACTCCTCCCTTTGGGCCAGCTGCGATGAGCTGCGTGGCGGTATGGATGCCAGCCAGTACAAAGACTATGTACTGACCATGCTCTTTATGAAGTATGTCTCCGATAAGTACAAAGGTGACCCTTACGGCATGATTGTGGTGCCGCCAGGTGCCAGTTTTGACGATATGGTTGCCTTGAAAGGCGACAAAGAAATCGGCGATAAAATCAATAAAATCATCAGCGCGCTGGCCGAAGAAAACGACCTCAAAGGCGTGATTGACGTTGCCGACTTTAACGACGAAGACAAGCTCGGCAAAGGCAAAGAGATGATCGACCGTCTGTCTAAGCTGATCGGTATCTTTGAAGGGCTAGACCTATCTGCCAACCGCGCCGATGGCGATGATCTACTGGGTGATGCTTACGAATACCTAATGCGCCACTTTGCTACTGAATCGGGCAAGTCAAAAGGACAGTTTTATACGCCATCGGAAGTGTCACGCATCCTTTCTAAAGTGATTGGTATTGATAGTAATACTCCGCAAGATGCCACCGTATACGACCCAACCTGTGGTTCGGGCTCGCTGTTGCTAAAAGCCAGTGATGAAGCGCCGCGTGGCTTGAGTATTTTTGGCCAAGAGATGGACAACGCCACCAGTGCCTTGGCGCGTATGAACATGATCCTGCACAACAACGCCACCGCCAAAATCTGGAAAGGCAACACCATTGCTGACCCGCAATGGAAAGAGGCAAACGGCCAACTTAAGACTTTTGATTTCGCCGTGGCCAACCCACCTTTTTCCAACAAAAACTGGACCAGCGGCATTAACCCGCAAGAGGATGAATTTGGCCGTTTCAGTTGGGGCATTCCGCCAGAGAAAAACGGCGACTACACCTTTTTACTGCACATCATTAAAAGCTTAAAAAGCACCGGTAAAGGCGCGGTCATTCTGCCTCACGGCGTTTTGTTCCGTGGCAACGCCGAAGCGCGCATTCGTGAAAACCTGATTAAACAAGGTTACATCAAAGGCATAATCGGTTTACCGGCCAACCTGTTTTACGGCACCGGCATTCCTGCCTGTATTATCGTCATCGACAAAGAGCACGCGCAGCAAAGAGCCCTCAGCGCCACTGGCGAAGCCAGTGATACAGAGAGTGGCATCTTTATGGTCGATGCCAGCAAAGGCTTTATCAAAGACGGCAATAAAAACCGCCTGCGTAGCCAAGATATTCACAAAATCGTTGATGTCTTTACCAAGCAGCTAGAACTGCCGCGTTACTCGCGTATGGTGCCGCTCAGTGAAATCGCCGGTAACGACTACAACCTCAATATTCCGCGTTATATCGACTCCAGCGAACCGGAAGATTTGCACGATTTAAGCGCCCATCTGCAAGGCGGTATTCCAAACCGCGACATCGATGCCTTAGAGCGCTTCTGGCAGGTCTTCCCGAGTATTCGCGCCACGCTGTTCGAACCTGTGCGTGAGGGTTATAGCAACGCCTTGGTCAAAGCCTCCGAGGTGAAAAGCACCATCCTTAACCATGACGAGTTTAAAACTTTTGCTGCACAAAGCCTTGAACCCTTTACCGAGTGGGCGCAGCGCTCAAGCCTGAACGCCATTGAACAAGGCGAATTACCTAAACAAATTATTCACCGCGTTAGCGAAGATCTGTTGCAAAGCTATGCAAAAACGCCGCTACTGAGTAAATACGACATCTACCAGATCCTGATGGACTACTGGGAAGAGGTGATGCAAGACGATGTGTACGTGCTAGTGCAAGACGGCTGGCAAGCAGGCAAAGTGCTGCGTGAGTTAGTTGTCAAAAAAGGCGAAAAACTCAAAGAATCGCCTGATTTAGTGATTGGTAAAGCCAAATACAAAGCTGAACTCATCCCTCCGGCGTTAATCGTCGCGCGCTTTTTTGCCGAACAACAAGCCAAAGTGGATAGCCTGCAAAGCGCGCTGGATAGCGCCAGCCAAGAGCTTGAAACCTACCTTGAAGAAAATTCGGGTGAAGACGGTTTGCTGAATGATGCCTTGAATGACAAAGACAAAGTCACCAAAGCCACGGTCACGGCACGTTTGAAACTGGCCTCCGACCCGGATGAAAAAGCCGCGCTAAAACAAGCCAAAAAACTGTTTGATGCTGAGGGTGATGCCAAAAAAGCCCTCAAAGACGCGCAAGAAGCCCTCGATTTAGCGGTGTTTAAGCAATACCCCAAACTCAGCATCGATGAGATCAAATCCCTGATCGTGGACGACAAATGGCTGGCAACACTTGAAAGCAATATCGTCGCCGAAATCGAGCGTGTGACTCAGCAACTGGCCAATCGTGTGAAAGAATTGGAAGAGCGTTATAGCGAACCGCTGCCTGCCCTTAGCCAATCGGTAGAAAACCTCAGCGATAAAGTGGCAGATCACCTAAAAGCCATGGGATTGGAGTTGGCGCTATGACAAATTTTTCGGGAGAACCAATTTCTTCAAAAACAGGGAACGCCGCTTGCGGTGGCCCGCAGGGCGGAGGCATGGATAGCCGACGTAATGGAGTAGCTGAAATAAGTCCGAAGTATCTGGCAGAAGCGGCTTCGAATGCAATTCCTGTTGGTTATAAGCAAACGGAAGTTGGGGTGATACCAAAGGATTGGGTAATCGAGAAATTAGGTTCCATTGGAAAATTTAAGAATGGGATTAATAAGTCGGCCGATGATTTTGGCTTCGGTCACCCGTTTGTAAATCTAATGGATGTCTTTGGCAAACCCGAGATCAGAGGGAATGAGAGTTTTGGACTGATTAATTCAACTGAAATAGACAAAAAGGAATATTCCCTAGTTGAGGGGGATGTGCTTTTTATCAGGTCTTCAGTAAAACCTTCGGGTGTAGGTCTGACCACGGTAGTCATGTCTGACTTAAAGGAGACCGTATATTCTGGTTTTCTCATTAGATTTCGTACAGATAAACAATTGCTTACCGAGTTCAAAAAGCATTGCTTTTATGAAGAATCCTTCAGAGTTCGAGTTATATCTAACAGTACTGTCAGTGCAAATACTAATATTAATCAAGATGCGCTGAAGGATATCTATTTCGTATTTCCAAGTTCAAAAAAAGAACAAACCGCCATCGCCAATGCCCTATCCGATGTCGATGCGCTGATCAGCGAGTTGGAAAAACTGATCGCCAAAAAACAGGCCATCAAAACCGCTACCATGCAACAACTCCTCACCGGCCGCACCCGCCTGCCGCAGTTTGCACTGCGTGATGATGGTTCGCTCAAAGGCACCAAGCCAAGTGAGTTGGGGGAAATCCCGGAGGATTGGGAGATTGTATGCTTCGATCAACTCAAAGATAAGAAGGATAATTGGGCTATTACTGGAGGCCCGTTTGGTTCCAACTTGAAAGCATCAGACTACACCGAAAATGGGGTGAGAGTTATTCAACTCCAAAATATTGGTGATGGTGTATTTAAAAATGATGACTTCGTTTACACCAGCTATAAAAAAGCAAATGAACTTATATCATGCAACATTTATCCAGATGAAATAATCCTATCTAAGATGGGTGACCCAGTTGCGAGGGCATGTTTAATTCCTCACTTCCATAGCCGCTATGTTATGTGTTCAGATGGGATTCGTCTTAAAGTTGATAGTCAAAGATACTCTGAAAAGTTTGTGTTCTATTTCTTAAATTATCCGCTATTTAGGAATCAGGCTTTAGATGCTAGTACAGGGTCAACCCGTAAACGAATTGGCCTTTCCGAGCTTCGAGATCTTTTATTGTTTGCACCACCGAAAGAAGAACAAACCGCCATCGCCACCATCCTCTCCGATATGGACGAAGAGATTCAGGCGCTGGAACAACGCCTTGGCAAAACCCGCCAAATCAAACAAGGCATGATGCAAGAACTGCTCACGGGTAAAACACGGCTGCCAATCACGTAAGGACACGAATATGTCACCAGACACCTCCACACATAGGCTGCATGAGCAAGTTAAATCGGTTTATCAGCTCCTGAGCGAGCCACAGCTGCATATTCCTAACTACCAGCGCCCATACAAATGGACAGCAGACAACCTCCAAGCGCTACTCACCGATTTACGCAACTACCGCGATAAATCGGCGTATCGCTTGGGTACGGTGGTGTTTCATCACAACTCAGAGCATTTGGATATTGTTGATGGCCAACAACGCACCCTAACCTTAATGCTACTGGTTAAAGCCATTGCTGAACACATGCAGGAGCATAAAGACTTAATCCAGCGCAAAGACTTAAGCGAGCAAATAGCCGAACTGGTTACCAATATTGATGCTTTTTTAAGCACACAACCCGACAGCCCCCACAGCGGCATCACCCATACCAACCTTTATCAAAACTACCAAGCGGCTAAGCGGGCAGTGGCACAGCCTGAGTTTGGCGAAGCAGATATTGCGTTTTTACTGCATAAATGCCAAGTCGTCACCTTTGTGTTGAATGATATTTCTGAGGCGTTTCAGTTTTTTGACTCACAAAACAGCCGTGGCCGCGACTTAAACCCGCACGACTTACTCAAGGCCTATCATTTACGCGAGTTTCCCGAGCATGAAGCGGCACTCAAAGCCGAAGCCGTTAAAGACTGGGAAAGCCAAAAAAGCCACGAACTAGCCAGGGTATTTGCCCACTACCTGTATCGCATTCGCCACTGGGTTAATAACCAGCAGGCCCACTACTTTAGCAAAGACGATATTGGGCTATTTAAGGGCGTGAATCTGTATCAGGCAGCCCATTATCCTTACACCCAAGCGCTGCGCATTCAGCACGAGCAGGTGGATAACTACAATAATCACTTTCAGCGCAAGCTAGACCAAAACACGCTGGCGTTTCCGTTTCAGCTCGATCAAATCGTAATTAATGGGCGGCGCTTTTTTGAAATGATTGCGCACTACCAAGCGCTGATTAACAGCCTAACCGGCGAGGCATTAACCAAACAGTCCAGCATTCCTTTATCAGACCGTGCACAGCAGATTCTTAACGCGCTCAATAGCTATGGGGCACGGCATCGAACGGGCGATCGTTATATCCGCATGCTGTTTGACTGTGCGCTGCTGTATTACTTCGATAAATTTGGCAAAGAGCAACTATCAGAAGCGATCGAAAAGTTTTTCATCTGGGCCTATAGCTGCCGCTTAACCAGCCACGCTGTGTATATCGAAACCATGGATAACCACGCCCGCAACAGCAAACTGTTTAAGTTAATCCAGTCAGCCATTAGCCCAAAACAAGTACTGGCGCTGCCTTTAAAAACCCTCACCCCTGCTGATCTCAAGGCAAGTAAGATGGGCGATTTGGTTAAGCTATTCGAAGGAATGAAATACTATGTCGAATCCAAATAAGATAACGAGCTTTTCCATTAGGCAGCTGTTAGCAGATAACGCCTCCTATCAGATCCCTATGTATCAGCGTAACTATGCGTGGGAACAAGGCGAAATTGACCAGCTGATTCAGGATGTTGTTGATTATCAAGTCCAAAAAAAGCCTTACTACATCGGCAGCTTAGTGGTGTATCCACGGGATAATCAGCTATTTGAAGTGATTGACGGCCAGCAACGCTTTACCACGCTCACGCTAATTGCTTTATGTTTGAAGCACTTCAGCATGTTGGCTGAAAAAGAAGGGACAACGTCTGTTAATAAAGTTGACATGAGTTGGTATCAAACGCCTAATTTATGCTTTGAAAGCCGCGCTAACTCAACCCTCACCCTTGAAAAAATAACAGCCTTTAGCGCCTCTACTGCTAAGCATTTGTTACTAGATCCAGCCGATATTAATCAGTGCAACAGCGCTATTTTAAATGGCTTTAACTTGGTGCAGCAGGCGTTATCTGAGCTTGCTAAACAGCATGACCTACATCAGTTTTGTGATTATTTATTTGATTGGGTCAAAATCACCCGTGTCCCCGTTCCCCACGACACTGATTTAACCCATTACTTTGAGGCGATGAATAATCGCGGGGAACAGCTAGAAAAACACGAAGTGCTAAAAGCCAGAATGCTCTCTGTGCTGCAAGATGCCAGCCACCAACACCCTGAGAATAAAAGCGCGCAGGAAGTGCTCAATAAAGTGTGGAATGCCTGCGCCAATATGGAGCGTTATGTGCAGTTTGGCTTTAACCCCATCGAGCGCCAGCAGATCTTTGGCAATGAGTGGCAAAAATTTACCGCTAACAGCTTTACTGAGCTTCATCACGCGCTAATAGCCCCTGAAAACAGAGCAGCCAACACCACAGCTGATACTCATAGTGATGAGCCAGCCGCCAAATCACTGGCTGAAATGTTGAACACACCTTATGCCGAGAAACAGGCAGAAACAGATAAAAATCAACCATCACCTGAACGCTTTAACAGCGTGATTAATTTTTCTAACTTTTTATTGCAGGTATTAAGGGTTCACAGCCAAAAAGACATTTCTTTAGACGATAAGCAGTTAATTGATCAGTTCGAAACGCATATTTTGCACGCAGATGATGCAGCAGAAAAAGTTAAAGCGTTTGTGTTTGCCTTATTAAAATCCAAATACCTATTTGATCACTACGTGATAAAACGCGATGCGACGGCTCAAGACAAATGGGGCATCAAGCAATTAAAACGCTATGAGCGCAACAGCCAAAGCTACGTCAATACCTTTGCCCAAAACGATCAGCCTGATACCACTCACTCGCAATTAAATCAGCGCATTGTTTTATTACTAAGCGCCTTTCATGTCTCTACGCCCACCATGAACTACAAGCACTGGTTAACAGGCGTTTTGCATATCCTGCATCAACTGCACGCCAAGCAACTCGATGCAGACAACTATTTAAAGGCACTCGAAAAGCTCGCCAGAAGCTTTATCTATGGGCGTTATTTGGCTAAAACAGCGGCTGATTATTACACACTGATTTTTGATAACCCGAAGGGCTATCAACCCTTAGCGGACACGTGTTTTTTACGGTGGCGCTTGCGCTATGGTTCGATTAAAAACAACTTTGTATTTAACTATTTAGATTATTTGCTGTGGTGCACCACCCCTGATAAGGACCAGGTGTATCGTGAATTTGAATTTAGTTTTAGAAGCTCGGTCGAGCATTTCTACCCACAAAATCCCTACTCTGGCGAACCATTAGACCCTAAGATTTTGCATAGCTTTGGTAACCTATGCCTAATTAGCCACAGCAAAAACGCTAAGCTCAGCAACTACCAACCCACGGCTAAAAAAGAGCACTTTCAAGCAGCCAGCACCCAAGGCAAAATCGACTCACTCAAGCTGTATGAAATGACTCGGGTTGAAGTATGGGATGCAGATGCTATCCACAAGCATGAAACCCAAATGCTGGGATTGTTTATTAAGGATTCTGAGGGAGAAAAATGAGTAACGTCGGCCAGCGTGAACGCATGACCCAACAGCGCATTGTTGAGCTGTTTCAAACGGATTTAGACTATCGCTATTTAGGCGATTGGCAGGATCGCGCTAATAATAAAAATATTGAAGTGGGTATCCTGGTTGATTGGCTAAAAAAACGCGGTGTCAGCGAGGCGTTGATCAATCGTGCTATTCGCCAATTGGATACGGCAGCGGCACTGGGCGAAGGCAAAAAGCTCTATTACGCCAACAAAGAGGTTTACCGCTTGCTGCGTTACGGCGTGAAAGAAAAAGAAGGTGCTGGCCATCTTAATGAAACCGTGTGGCTGATTGACTGGAAATATCCAGAAGCAAACGATTTTGCCATTGCCGAAGAAGTCTCTATTAAGGGTGAAAACAAAAAACGCCCAGACATAGTGCTGTATGTCAATGGTATCGCTCTAGGTGTGATTGAGCTGAAACGCTCTTCGGTGTCTGTCTCTGAGGGTATTCGCCAGAACCTCGATAACCAAAAGAAAGATTTTATCCGTAACTTCTTCACCACCATGCAATTGGTGATGGCGGGTAACGACACGCAAGGCTTGCGTTACGGCACGATTGAAACCCCGGAGAAGTATTATCTTGAATGGAAAGAAGAGATAGAGAACGGGTATAGCCATAAGCTCGACTTTCACCTGAGCCGCGTATGCAATAAAGCGCGTTTTTTACAGATCATCCACGATTTTATTGTTTTCGATGCGGGTATTAAAAAGACCTGTCGTCACAATCAGTTCTTTGGTATTGAAGCGGCAAAACGCCATATCGCAAGGCGAGAAGGCGGCATTATTTGGCACACGCAAGGTTCTGGTAAAAGCCTCACTATGGTGTGGCTGGCCAAATGGATACGTGAAAATGTTAAAGACGCCCGTGTATTGATCGTGACCGATCGCACTGAGCTGGATGAGCAGATTGAAAAAGTGTTCACTGGTGTTGAGGAAGATATTTATCGCACCAAAAGCGGTGCCGATTTGGTGGCGACACTCAATCAGCCCAACCCTTGGTTGGTTTGCTCTTTAGTCCATAAATTTGGTCGGCAGTCTGATTCGGAAAACGATACCGCGACGGATGAGTTTATTGCCGAGTTAAAGAAATCGCTACCATCTGACTTTAAAGCCAAAGGCGATTTGTTTGTGTTTGTGGACGAGTGTCACCGTACTCAATCGGGCAAGTTGCACGAAGCGATGAAGTCCATTCTGCCAGAAGCCATGTTTGTCGGCTTCACCGGCACCCCCTTGATGAAGAAAGACAAGAAAAAATCGGTTGAGGTATTTGGCCCTTACATTCACACCTATAAGTTTGATGAAGCTGTGGCCGATGGCGTTGTGCTCGATTTACGCTACGAAGCACGAGACATCGACCAAAATGTCACGTCGCAGAAAAAGGTCGATGAATGGTTTGAAGCCAAAACTCGCGGCTTATCTCGATTAGCGAAAACCCAGTTGAAACAGAAATGGGGCACCATGCAAAAGGTGCTGTCCAGTAAATCGCGTTTGCAGCAGATTGTGAATGATATCTTGCTGGATATGGACACTAAGCCACGCCTGATGGATGGCTACGGCAATGCCATGTTGGTCTGCTCTAGTGTCTATCAAGCTTGTAAAGCTTATGAAATGTTCAGCCAAACAGATTTAGCCGGTAAGGTGGCTATTGTCACCAGTTTTCAGCCGACCGCTGCGAGCATTAAAGGGGAAGAAACCGGTGAAGGCTTAACGGAAAAGCTCTTTAAGTACGATATTTACCGCAAAATGCTTGCGGATTACTTCGAGCAACCGGAAGACAAGGCCGCTAACCGAGTTGAAGAGTTTGAAAAAGAAGTTAAAAAACAATTTATTGATGAGCCAGGGCAAATGCGCTTACTGATCGTGGTCGATAAGTTGCTGACTGGCTTCGACGCCCCTTCGGCTACCTATTTGTATATCGACAAGCAGATGGCTGATCACAACCTGTTTCAGGCCATTTGCCGCGTGAACCGCCTGGATGGCGATGATAAAGAATACGGTTACATCATTGACTACAAAGATCTGTTCCGCTCGTTGGATAAAGCGATTTCTGATTATACTCAAGGCGCATTTGATGGTTATGACAAGGAAGACGTTGCAGGGCTGCTGAAAGATCGTTTAGAGCAAGCCAAGCTCGATTTGGATAATGCGCTGGAAATGGTGCGCGCCTTGTGTGAGCCGGTAAAAGCGCCACGTAACACGGAAGACTACATTCATTATTTTTGTGGTGAGTCAGGTCTGAACCAAGACGAGCTTATTGAGAAAGAGGCTCTGCGTTTAACGCTTTATCAGAATGTTGCCAAACTACTGCGTGCGTTCGCCAATATCGCCAATGAAATGCCTGATGCAGGCTATTCTGCGCAAGATGTAGACTCGATAAGAACAGAAGTGGCTCATTTTGAAAAAGTCCGTGACGAAGTAAAACTGGCCAGTGGCGATTTGGTAGAAATGAAACGCTTTGAGCCTGCCATGCGCCATTTGTTAGATATGTATATTCGTGCGGATGACAGCGAAGTACTGATGGATTTTGAAGAGCTAGGGCTAATTGAGCTTATCGTTGAAAAAGGTGCTGATGCCGTGGAGGCTTTGCCTGAAAGTATTCGTAAGAATCAGGAAGCCATGGCCGAAACCATCGAAAATAACGTGCGTAAAACCATCGTTGATGAAAACCCGGTTAACCCCAAATATTACGAGCAAATGTCGGTGTTATTGGACGAGCTGATTGAGCTTCGTCGCCAAAAAGCGATTGAATACCAAGAGTATCTGGAGAAAATCCGCGAGCTATCTCGTAAGGTTATACGTCCGGAGCAGACAGCGGCTAACTATCCGCCATCGATGGACTCTAATCCAAAACGCGCGTTTTACGATAATTTTGGTCAAGATGAATTGCTGGCTACCAAAATAGATAGTGCCATTCGTTATACCAAAAAAGCGGATTGGGTGGGAGATCGATTTAAGGAGCGAGAAATTGCCAATGCGGTGCGAGAAGAAACGATGGGGTATGATGTGGATATTCAGGGTGTAATGGAATTGGCTAAAGCGCAAAAAGAGTACCACTGATGCCTAAGGTAGAAATTGGTTCTATTGCGATGCAGTTAAATCGTAAGGCAATTAAAAACCTTCATATCAGCGTGTTGCCACCTGATGGGCGTGTGCGTGTTTCTGCTCCTGAGTCTATGACAGAAACCGCAATCCGTATGGCAGTGATCAGCCGCATTCCTTGGATCAAGCAGCAGCAGAGTGATTTTGCCAAACAACCTCGCCAATCTGATCGAGCAATGGTTAGCGGTGAATGTCATTACCTGTGGGGCAGGCGTTATCGTCTCAATCTTATTGAGCGTTCCGGAAAGCATGAAATCAAGCTAGGTCGTGGTCGATTGCATTTATATGTCAATCCCGCAACAACGCTTGAGAACAAGGCACTGGTACTGAACTCATATTATCGAGATGCACTTAAAGCGCGAATCGCTGAGTTATTGCCTGTTTGGGAAGATAAGATCGGCGTTAAAGCTGCCGATTGGGGAATCAAAAAGATGAAAACCAAGTGGGGCAGCTGCAATATTCAGGCAAAGCGTATTTGGCTGAATTTAGAACTTGCTAAAAAGCCACCGGAGTGTTTGGAGTACATCCTAGTGCATGAATTGGTGCACTTGCTTGAGCGTAAACACAATGAACGCTTCAAGGGGTATATGGACAGGCTACTTCCCGATTGGCGAGAGCGCCGTGATTTGTTAAACCGAATGCCTTTGGCGCACAACAACTGGGTTTATTAGGGAATTACGCGTAGTTACGCATGGTTTGCGTAATTACGCATGTGACGCGTAATTGTGCGTAATTTGAGGTAATTCTATCTCAAACCTCAAATGTGGTGACTGTCTGCGGCATGCTGCCTTGGTCTAAGGCGCTCTTAGCCGGTGACGGCTTGAAAAAGGGTGTAAATACCAAGGTTTGACATATAGTTGATGGCAAGAGCGGGAAATGGATTTTATTTCGCCGAGATCTTGCTAGAATGCGATTTAATGTTTGGTGGAAACAACCAGCCTTCCAATACCCGCCTTTTTTGACTTTGGGTGTTGGAGCCGCCTGAGTTGATCAGGTGCTGTCGCTGAAAGTGTCAAGATTCTATCTTTACGCTTGGCGGCTAATACTCCCACAGTAGCTGCCCAGAAAGTTGACAATATTGGGTTTAACTTAACAGTTTTGGTTGTCTTTATGATAAAAGCCAATGTTTTCAATGAGTTGAATATCTTGTTCGCTACTTTATGTGAACTACCGTTTTGATTTGTCATTAAAACAATAGGTTATATTGTTTTAAGGTGGATGATTAAAGCAT
>OATH01000745.1_pt1 | contig 18735 bp, 9 predicted proteins | sample 1494971 | NCBI WGS metagenome assembly OATH01 (sample SAMEA2579949, study PRJEB22360) | human gut metagenome
AAATTCTTTTGTATTTTAGTTACTTTTGCGTAAAAACTTTCAAATATGGAGTTTTTGATTGATATGTTAAGCTATGAAAAGTATAGTTGTATTTTGGTGTTTTTGCATCGTTGGCATATGTTATGTTTATGCTATAGACAGTAACCGAGTCGATTCTTTATTGCTGAAATTAGATCAGTCGATAAAGAAACGTCCTATATATATGGAACAAAAAGAGTTGAGACTGGCAAAACTGAGAAGGCAGTTGTTACAGTTAATATCGGAGGAAGAGCATTTTGCCATTCTTGGTGCATTATTGGATGAATATCGTTCATTCAATACGGATTCAGCATTTTATGTGGCTGAGGAGAGGGAACAGATAGCTATGCGTCTTGGAAACCGAGAATATATAGATAATGCCCGTATGAATAAAGCTGATGTCTTGGGAATGACAGGCATGTATAAGGAAGCAATGGATTTGATGCGAAATATTCATGCAGAACGGTTGTCGAAAAACCTCCGTCCCTATTATTATCATATCTATCGCACAATCTATGGACTTATGGCTGACTATGCAGTTACAAAGTATGAAAGGAAACTTTATACGGAACTTACGGACAAATATCGTGATTCATTGCTACTAGTCAATAAGGATAACCTTTTGATACATACCTTGATTCAGTCCGACCAGTATAATGTACGCAATGAATACGATAAAGCCATTTGCTTACTGACAGATTATTTAGCCCAGCAGAAGGAATATGAACATGATGTTGCAATTTGTGCCTATACTTTATCAGAGTCCTATCGTCTGAAAGGGGATAAAGAAAAAGAAAAAGAATTTCTGATTGTTTCTGCCATAGCAGATATGACAACCGCTGTCCGGGAATACATTTCTTTGCGTAAGCTAGCCATATTGCTTTATCAAGAGGGGGATATCGAGCGTGCCTATTCTTATGTAAAGATATGTATGGAAGATGCCGCAGCTTGTAATGCTCGGTTGCGCAAATTGGAGATTTTGGAGATATTTCCCATCATTAACGATGCTTACCAACAAAAGACAGAGAAACAGCAGAAACAAATGAAATGGACATTGGCATCTATCAGCATGCTTTCATTTTTTCTATTGCTTGCCATATTTTATGTATATAAACAGATGAAGAGGTTGGCTGTCGCTCGCAAAGAAGTGATTGACACCAACAAGCGGTTAAAAGAACTGAATGAAGAACTTCACCTTTCGATGCACAAGCTTAAGGAGGCTAACCACAGTATTGCAGAGAATTCTTATCTGAAAGAGGAGTATATTGGTCGATATATGGATCAGTGTTCGGTATATTTGGAGAAGATGGACAATTACCGCCGGTCATTAGGTAAGATTGCTGCTACTGGGAATGTGGAAGAACTCTACAAGAACATCAAGTCTTCCAAATTTATAGAGGGGGAATTGAAGGAATTCTATGCGAATTTTGACAATACTTTCCTGCAAATGTTCCCTACTTTTGTGGAGGATTTCAATGCCTTGCTTACCAATGATGAGCAAATATCCTTGAAAACCGGTGAACGGATGAATACAGAGTTACGCATCTTTGCATTGATACGCTTGGGTATTAGTGATAGCGTGAAGATTGCTCAGTTTCTACGCTATTCTGTAACCACCATTTATAATTACCGCACGAAAGTTCGAAATAAGGCCGCTGGTGACCGTAACCTACTAGAACAAGAGGTAATGAAAATTGGAAAGTCAAAAGACTAATAGAAGTTTACGATTCAGAATATTCTTATTTTACACTTATATTTTTACTACTTTTTTAGTTTTACTACACGTTTTTATATTACTAATATACAGTAGATTATACATTTTCCATTGATATAAATCACTACTTTTTCACTCTTTGATTCATAATTAGTATTTCTTATCTGATATTTTTGCGTTGTCTCTTTTCCCAAGAAAGAGATAGTTTGTAATTTATACTTTTTTATCAACTTTAAAATCTTATATTATGTATGCAAAAGAACAATCTAACTAGAAAACAAAGGGTAATAATTCGAATAGCCAACAAGTATCCAGACCCGCGATATGTCGTTCTGCTTAATAGGCTGTTATATTGTAATCAATGACGTTAATCTTTTAATTTAAAAAACTATGAAAGTAAAAACTACTATTCTGGCGCCACTATTTTTGTGGATAGGATTCTTTCCAGTTTATGCTGACGAGTCTATGGCAGAAAGTATTATTGTCCAACAGCAAGTAAAAGGTATCCGAATTAGTGGAACCGTACTTGATAAAGAGAAATCTCCACTTCCAGGTGTTAATGTGACAGTCAAAAATGAGCCAGGAGGGGCTATAACTGATGTGGATGGTCACTTCTATATTGAGGTACCGAATAAACAGAGTGTATTAAATATAACTTACATAGGTTTCAAGTCTAAAGAAATCGTGGTTGGAAATGAAATCAACTTCAATATTATACTAGAAGAAGATGTAGAAGCTTTGGATGAGGTTGTGGTAGTAGGTTATGGTAATCAAAAGAAACTTTCAGTTATTGGTTCGGTACAGACTATAGAACCTACCAAGTTGCAAGTCGGGTCCTCCCGTTCACTCAGTAACAATTTAGCCGGACAGTTAGCGGGTGTGATTGCAGTACAGCCATCTGGCGAACCCGGATATGATAACTCAAATTTCTGGATTCGAGGCATTGCTTCTTTCAGTGGAAATACTTCTCCATTAGTATTGGTAGATGGTGTAGAACGTAGCTTAAATGATCTTGATCCTGCTGAAATTGAATCTTTTTCTGTTTTGAAAGATGCTTCAGCCAGTGCTATGTATGGCGTACGTGGAGCGAATGGAGTCATTATTATCAATACAAAACGTGGAACGATAGCCGCTCCTTCTGTTAATGTACGTGTAGAGCAGTCCATTCAGGCTCCCACCAAACTTCCTGAGTTTATTGGAGCTGCTGAATATATGAGTTTACTTAATTCTCTGGAAAGTGATCCCAATAAACGTATGTTTACAAAGGAGCAGATACTTAAAACTTATTATGGCTACGACAAAGATTTATATCCGAATGTAGACTGGATAGACGCCATTACCAAAGATTATGCAACTTCCACTCGTGCTAATCTTACAGTAAGTGGTGGAACAGAAATACTCCGTTATTCTCTTACAGCATCTCTTTATCATGAAAATGGAATTATGGCTTCCGATAAGAGTTTGCCTTATGATACCCAAAGCAAGTTGAACCGTTACAACATACGGGCAAATGTAGATCTAGACTTGACAAAAACTACCCTAGTTCGTTTTAATGTAGGTGGTTACTTACAGAATCTACATAAAAGTCGCAGTGGTACGGATGAAGTTTTCAGTGCTGCTTTTGAAACGCCTCCTTTTGTACACCCCGCTGTTTATTCAGATGGGACTATTCCTATTGCCAGTAGCAACCGTCCTAATCCTTGGGCTATCAGTACACAGAACGGTTACTACCGTAGCGGACGAAGCAAACTAGAATCTTTGTTTGCTGTTGAGCAGAACCTTAAAATGATAACTCCGGGACTAAAAGCTAAGCTCACTTTTGCATTTGATACATATAATGAGAACTTTGTGACACGTGGTAAGGAGCCGGACTATTATAGCGTAGCAAAATCACGCAATGATGAAGGTGAACTAGTACATAGCATCTTGAAATACGGAAGTGAGTTTCTTGACCATTCCAGTAATGCAAATTACGGTAACCAGAGCGTTTATTTGGAAGCGGCACTCAGTTATAATCAGACGTTTAATAACAGACATATGGTAGATGCACTTCTTTTGTATAATCAACGCAGCTATGATTGGGGCGATATACAGCCGAACCGGACACAAGGTATTGCAGGACGTTTTTCATATACATTTGACCGCCGCTATATTTCTGAATTCAACTTTGGATATAATGGTTCGGAAAACTTTGCGAAAGGCAAGCGTTTTGGTTTTTTCCCTTCCATCGCCTTGGGGTGGCTCGTTAGTGAGGAGCAATTCATGGAACCTATACGCAATGTGATAAGTAAACTGAAACTCCGTGCCTCTGTGGGAACGGTAGGAAATGACAATATCGGTGGACGCCGTTTCGCCTATATCACAACCATCAATTCAAAAGCTAATGGTTACAATTGGGGATATACAGGAGATACTTATCGTGACGGTGTGCAGGAAGGAGAAGTCGGTGTAGGAAACCTGACCTGGGAGAAAGCGCTTAAAACGAATATAGGTATAGAAATAGGTCTTTGGAATGAACTCGATTTTCAACTCGATCTATTTAAAGAACGCAGGACCAGCATTTTCATGCAACGTGCCACCATTCCTACCCAAACCGGGTTTATCAACAATCCATATGCCAACTATGGCAAGGTGGACAACAAAGGTATCGATCTGTCACTGAATTACAATAAGCGAATCAATAAGGATTGTAATATCAGCGTAAGAGGAACTTTTACTTATGCTAAGAATACAATCATCGAACGAGACGAACCAGAATCAGTCAAAGGAACTTATCGTTCTATTACCGGGCATTCAATCAATACGCTGTGGGGGCTGCAAGCCTTAGGACTTTATACCGATGATGATTTCGTAGATGGAAAGCTGAAAGAAGGAATTCCTGTTCCACAACTGGGCGGTGAAGTGCGTCCGGGCGATATCAAATATCGTGACATGAATAACGATGGCTATATAACTAGTGCTGACGAAGGCTATATTGGTAGTACTACTGACCCGAGAATCGTTTATGGGTTTGGCGGAAATATCAATTTCCGTAATTGGGATATGAGTTTCTTCTTCCAAGGAAGTGGTGACACTTACCGTATTATCGGTGGGTCGGATTATTTCATTCCCGGTAGCGGAGCCGGTGTATTAGGTAATGTCTATACCAACTATACAGACTGCTGGACTGAAGAAAATCCTTCTCAGGACGTTTTTTGGCCACGTCTTTCTCAGAGTACTAATACGAACAATAACCGTGCCTCGACTTTCTGGAAGAAAAATATGAGTTTCCTCCGTTTGAAAACACTTGAAATAGGCTACAGCCTACCTAAGAATGTCGTTAATAAAATTAGCGCGAAGAGTATCCGATTCTTTGCCAGTGGGAATAACTTGTTCTACATTTCCAAGTTCAAATTATGGGACCCGGAACTGGCCACCTCTGATGGTTTAAAATATCCGTCCATGCGTTCTTTGATGTTGGGGGTAGAAGTAAATTTTTAATATAGAATGAACTAAAGAAAAAGAACAATGAAATTTATAAAAAATATTCTTATAGGATTTATAGTCACAGCTTCATTGATGTCTTGTGTTGACTATCTTGACAAAGAAACTGATACAGAATTAACTCTTCCTTTGGTCTTTGAAGACAAAACCCGTATTGAGGGTTGGCTTGCCAATGTCTACTCGGCTATACCCGATCCTTATTGGGGTTATACTAACACATTGGGTTGGGAAGTCCTAGCTGACGATCTGACTCCGTCCGAACGTTGGCGGCAGTGGGGGTGGAAAGTCATTCCTTATATATTGGGTGAATGGACACCTAACAGTGATTGGGAAGGAAATTACTGGAAGCTTCTTCCGCAATGTATTCGGGAGGCTAATATTTTCCTTGAGAACATACACCCACTACCAGCACAGGGTATAAGTGCAAAAGAAGTAGAGTATATGAAAACGGAGTGCAAATTCATGAAAGCCTATTATTATTACTTGCTTGCCAATACTTATGGAGCTGTTCCGTTTGATCCTGATTATATTGCTCCAACAGATTTTGTACTGTCGGACTTGATGAAAGGACAGGCTCCTTATTACACTGTGATAGATTGGGCTGACAAGGAAATGCTTGAGGCTTCTATGATACTACCTCCTAAATATACTGAAGCGCGAAAGTATGGGCGTGTTACCAGTATTATGTGTTTGGCAGTGCGTGCACGTATGTTACTTTTTGCTGCCAGTCCATTGGTAAATGGGAATACGGATTATGCGGATTTCAAAAATGAGAAGGGTGAAAATCTTTTCAGTACCGTTTATGACCCGACACGTTGGAAAAATGCAGTAGAAGCGTGTAAACTATTGATTGATGAGGCTGATAAAGCCGGATATAAGCTTTATGTTGAAGAAAATGCAAATGGAGAGATTGATCCGTTTATGTCTTATCAGAACTTGTTTTTGAAGCGTTTTGATGAAGGGAACACCGAAATTCTGTTTGCGCGTCCAAGCTCTGATTATGGTTCATACGAAAAACATGCAACACCGGCTGCCAGTGGCGGTAGCGGCGGGTTAGGGGTAACTCAATCTTTGGTCGATGCTTTCTTTATGCAAGACGGACTTCCTTATGACGGTTCGAATGAAGAGGGATTTTCCGAATCGGACGTAAAACTTGATAATACAATCTGGGACGAAGAAGTAAATGGAGGAGCTGTTACTTATGCAGGTACATATAATATGTATTGTAATCGTGAACCGCGCTTCTATGTATCCGTAGCTTTTAATAACTCTTATTTCCCTACCGAGAAACGTAAATTTGAGTTTTTTAACGGGCAGAAAGACAATCCGCATACGCACGATGCGCCTCAAAATGGTTATCTTATCCGTAAACGGGTGTCTCCTAAGACGAATGTTAAAGAGAACAATTACCAGTATCGTCCCGGTATTGTTTACCGCTTGGGAGAAGCATTTTTGAATTATGCCGAGGCATTGAATGAGTATAAAGATGAACGTACAGTTCGCGAGGAAGCTTTGAACTATGTGAATAAAATTCGTACACGTGCTGGTATTCGTACTTATACGTTTGGTAATAGTGATGCCCAGAATATCCATGTGGACGATAATCAAGAGACTGTGCGTAAGATTATTCGTGCCGAACGCCGTGTCGAGCTTTGTGGAGAAGGGGTGCGTTATGACGATTTGCGCCGTTGGAAAGAAGCTGAAAAAAAGCTGAATGGAGATATGTACGGAATGAATTATAGCGGAAAAGACGCTGAGGCTTTTTATGTACGTACACCTTATCAGAAACGTGTGTATAATCCTGCTTATTATTGGTTCCCTATCCATCAAAGTGAAATGGATAAAAACGAGAATCTGCGACAACTTCCATTTTGGAGATAATTCCCATAAAATCAAGCAAAATGAAAAATAAAATCTTTTTTTTACTTGCCATGCTTTCTTGTTTGATAGTAGGCTGTAAGGATGAAGATATACGTTATAGTATTGAGCGTCCCGATGATACCATGCACTTGCAAGTATCGAATGAATATGTAGAATTGAATCAGAAATTTGGAAAGGAGGAGGCTGTTACTTTTTCATGGAATGAGGTAACCAATGCCCCTTTGGACTCTAAAGTGACTTACTATTTTAAGTTGGACATTGCTGACAATGATTTCGGCACTTCTATTGACAAAATGAGAATTCCGGCCGGCGAGCACAGTGTAAGCTTTACCCATAAAAAAATGAACGCATTATTGACGAAATGGAAAATAGAACCCGGTGAAAGAGTAACATTGGAAGCTGAAATTATCGCAGAAATAGAAGAGACCGACTGCTATGTGAAACCGGAACTATCAACTGTACGTTTTGACGCAGTGGGGTATGAAATACAGCCATACGACATCTATGTCATGGGAACAGCACTTGAAGGAGCTACTGACCCGGCCAATGCGCTTAAAATGACAGAAGAGATATCGGAAGAGGTATATACCTGGTACGGGGTGATGAAAGAAGGTGACTACAAGTTTATTTTGAATACCACCGGACAGTCACCTTCGTATACACAGGGTAGCGACGGCAGTGTGGTCTTTAATGAGCATGAAACCGGTAATGAAACCCCCTTTACCATTAATAAAGCAGGATTTTATGTGTTGAAATTGAACATTGAAGCCGGAACATTGAATGCAGATTACCCGACTACCGACTATAATGATGTTTGGATGGTAGGAGAAGCAACCCCTGCAGGTTGGAACATCATGAGTTCCACAAAACTGACGAAAGATCCAGTCAACCAAGTGGCTTTCTATTATGAAGGTCTCCTGAAAACCGGAGATATGAAATTTCCATTGGAACTGAAAGAAGACTGGAATGTAGCATGGCTGATGCCAATAGAAAACGGAACGCATGAATTTGGAGATAATCGTATGGAACACATCGAGGCCGGTATACAGGGACATGACTACAAATGGAACATTACCAAAGAAGGCAACTACCGGGTGACACTGAACATGTACACCATGACTATTGACTTCAAGCTGTTACAGAGCATTCCTGATGATCTGCCCTGCAAAGAGATATGGATGTTAGGTGATGCAACTCCTGCCGGTTGGGAGCAAGGGAAGGAAGCTTTCGTTTATGATTTCAATGTTGATAAAGGAACATTCTATTGGGAAGGAGAATTAAAAGCTGGTAGCTTTAAATGTCCGATAAATGTAGATGGAAGTTGGGCGATCACTTGTTATATGCCCAAGCAGGCGGGAGAAGACGGAAAAGCTTCTCTTAACATGACTGATGTGCAGTTGGTTCAACCGAATGGTAATGACTACCAGTGGAAAGTGGAAGAAAGTGAAGCCGGTCAGTATCGTGTAGAACTGAATGTATTGACTAATAAGATTAAATTTGAAAAGAAAAATTAGTAATCCTACGAGTGCGGACAATTTAATTCCGCACTCGCTTAGAAATGAAAAAGTAGTATGGAATATAAGAAAATAACATTGTTTTGCTTGTTGATGATAGGAATATTTACTTCCACAAGCTGTAAGGACGAAGGAACAGGGTGGACTCCGGATATGATTCCCGATGATGAAGTGGAAGTGCCGGATTATGACGAAGAGGTGGATATTAGCAATATCCATAAATTCAAAGCCCCACTCTATTGGAGTGTATATGAGTTTTGTATGGAAATGGCTGATAATGGTATTCCTGAATATCAAATGGATATGAATGCAGAAGAGTGGGACAAAGCTATTGACTGGGTTGCCGAGAATCTGAAACCTTATGGTTATGATATGCTTTGTACGGATGGATTTATTCCTATGCTTTGTGAAAAGAATGAATACGGCTACATGGACAAATATGGTAGCATGTATTTGAAAGATCTTGTAGCTAAATGTAAGGCAAAAGGGTTGAAACTAGGTGTGTATGATAACCCGTTGTGGTTACACGGAAAAGATGAAACTCCCATTCAGAATACCAATAACATTACATTGGGACAATTGAAGTATGATGCCGAGAGTGATGTTGTAGCGCATCCGGACGAGCCGGATAAGTTCTTTACTTATGTGGTTGCTACCCATAAAGGAGCAAAAGAATATATTGACGGCTTTTTCAAACATTATAAGGAATTAGGAGTAGAATATATTCGTATGGATTTTCTCAGTTGGTATGAAGATGGATTTGACCGTGGCATGGAAGCCAATTGGGGAAATGGACTTGTGGGCAGAGGCTATGGAAGAGAATGTTATGAAAAGGCATTGGAGTATATCTGTATTTCGGCCACTCGCTATGGTATTTTTACTTCATTGGTTATGCCACATCTTAAAAATAATGCCGAGTTGGAAAGGAAATATGGTAATATGGTGCGTATTGTAGCAGATACAGGTCAAGGTGGATGGAACCATTTTTCTGACGATAGCCGAGGCAAAGTGTATGAAGGCTGGCCCAACAGCATGAATATGTTTGATGGATTTATATATTGGTCGAAAGTAACAGGACGTAATCAAGTAATTCCTGATGGCGATTTTATCCGTCTTAATACCTTTAATACTGATGCGGAAAAAGAGTCGGTTATTTCTTTGCAGTTGATAGCAGGAGGGCCGGTAACGGTAGCTGACCGACATAATACCGTAGGAGATAACCTGAAATTTTATCAGAATGAGGAAATGTTGGCACTGAATGCCGACAGATTCGTAGGAAAGCCTCTTTCGGGTGACGTGACCGACACTGAAAAGAACCAGATTTGGTACGGACAGATGTCTAACGGTGATTATATAGTAGGACTTTTCAACCGCGACAATGAACAGAAAACATATGAACTACATCTTTCGGAGATTGGTATAGAAGGAGAAGTAAGCGTACGCGACTTGTGGAAACACAAAGACGAAGGCAAAGTATCTAAATTGAGTGTTGAATTAGGGCCGCGGGCTTGCAAGGTTTTGAAACTGACCAAATAATTTAATAACAGTACATTTATATGAATAAAAAAAGAATAATGAAGTGGATAGGATTGGCGGTGATGCTAAGCATGGCACCATTTGTTCGAGCTACAGTTGACAATAATAATCCGATAGCAAATTCCAAGGCAGTGGTTATATGTGGCAATGCACGCTTCACAGTACTGACTCCAGAAATGATTCGTATAGAATATAGTGAAAAAGGCATGTTCGAAGACCGTCCTACATTTACAGTTGTCAACCGTAATCTTGAATTGGTAGATTTCAAGAAAAAAGAAGATGACCGATTCTTGTATATCCAGACTGATAAAGTAAAACTCAAATACCGAAAAGGAACCAATCCGAAAACAAGTCCGGCATCTCCGGAAAACCTCACTATTACCATTGAAAACCATGGCTGTGAAACACTTTGGTATCCAGGGAAAAAAGATCCGCTAAACCTTAAAGGGACTTGTCGGACTCTTGACGGTAGCAATGGAGACAATAAACGGAGTGAATTGGAAAACGGATTAATATCCCGATCCGGTTGGGCTGTAATAGATGATTCATGGGAAGCAACACGTGCTGACGGGAGTCACTCATTTGCACTTGAGCCAAATCCGGAGGTTGGATATGACTGGTGGGCATATCGTAATGACCCTCAGGCTATTGACCTGTATTTTATGGGCTATGGCAATGAATATAAGAAAGCTATCGGAGATTTTACCAAAATAGCCGGTAAAATTCCTTTACCACCGGCATACGTTTTCGGCTATTGGTATAGCCGTTACTATTCATATTCAGCCGATGACTATCGGGAGATTATGCGAGAAATTAAGAAGAACGATATCCCTACCGACGTAATGATTCTTGATATGGATTGGCATTGGAATGGCAAGGCATCAAGTGAGTCGGAGAATATCGGAGGTTGGACCGGCTGGTCTTGGAATACCAACTTAATACCTGAACCGACTAAACTTCTTCAGGAAATCCATGACAACGGTTACAAAATCGCTTTAAATCTCCATCCGGCAGATGGCATTGACAGTATCGAATCTCCATCCTATTACAAAGCAATGAGTAGGGAACTTGGCGGTAAATATGGTAGTAACGGCAAAATTGCCTGGTATCTTGATTATCCGGATTTTACAAAGTCATTCTTTGACAACGTAATCCGTGACCATGAATCTGAAGGTGTGGATTTCTGGTGGCTCGACTGGCAACAACATCTTACGAGTCCATATACTCCCGGTCTTGGACAGACATTCTGGTGCAATCATGTGTTTTACAATGATATGGTTAAAAACAGGCTTGACCGCCGACCTGTAATCTTTCATCGTTGGGGAGGATTAGGGAGCCATCGTTACCAAATTGGTTTTTCGGGAGATGCCCTTATAAATTTCCCGACTCTCGCATTTGAGCCGTACTTTACTTCCACCGCATCAAATGTAGGATACGCTTTCTGGGGACATGACCTTGGAGGCCATGCGTTTACCGATGAAAAAATTGTAAATGACCCGGAACTAATGCTTCGCTGGATTCAGTTTGGAGTGTTTACCCCTATATTCCGCAGTCATGCCACTGATGACAGCCGGATAGAACGGCGTATATGGAAATTTCCCAATTTTCCTAAGTTACGCGATGCCGTAAAACTTCGTTACGCACTCTTCCCTTATATATATACAATGGCTCGTGAGACATTTGATACAGGTATAGGTATGTGCCGTCCACTTTACTATGAATACCCTGAAAGTGAAGAGGCATATAAATATGAAGGTGAATATTTCTTTGGAAACGACATTTTAGTAGCTCCGATAACAGAACCGGCTTTGGAAGATGGTATCAGTTCAAAAGAAATCTGGTTTCCTGAGGGGAAATGGTGGAGTGTGGCTACAGATGAATTGATTGAAGGACCGTGCAGAAAAACAATGTGTTTTACGCAGGAGCAAATTCCGTATTTTTTTAAACAAGGTGCAATTATTCCTTATAATCCTCCTACTGTAATGAATGTGACAGAACGTCCCGGACATCTGATTTTAAACTTCGTGTCAGGTTGCAAGGGTGAGGGGGTATTGTATGAAGATGATGGTGATAATAATGATTATAGTACCGTTTTTGCAACAACAATCTTAAGACAATCATTCAAAAATAATAAAGGAGAATATGTCATTACTCCTCGTCAGGGAATTTATACGAACGGTGTCAATGCTCGTTCATATACTTTTCGCATCTATAATACGACGCAACCTGTAGCGGTAAAAGTGAATGGAGTGGAAACTTCTAATTATTCTTATGACGTAAAAAGAAAATGTACGAACATTGATATACCTTGCACTGACTGTACAACCGAAGTAAAGGTCCGTGTCGTTTATTCCAAATAAATGAATTTATAAAAAGAAAGATAGTTATGAAAATAATAATAGCAGCCTTTCTGCTTTTATCGTGCTTTATGGCAAAAGCAGAAAGCATCTCTTCTCCGTCGGGCAATATTACACTTGAGTTTTCAATAAATGAGAGAGGAATCCCGACTTATCAGGTAACTTATAAGGGCATTCCTGTGATAAAGCCTAGTACACTAGGGATTGAATTGAACGAAGAAAATTCATTAATGGATTCTTTCCGGATAAATAATACATCTACATCGACTTTTGATGAGACTTGGGAACCTGTATGGGGAGAAAACAGTCATATCCGTAACCGCTATAATGAACTTTTTGTGGAATTGGAGAAACCATCGAACGGACGCTTCATGAATCTCCGTTTTCGTGTGTATGATGACGGCGTGGGATTCCGCTATGAGTTCCCTTCGCAACAATATTTGCCCTACTTCGTTGTAAAAAAAGAACATACTCAATTTGCCATGACCGGTGATCATACAGCTTGGTGGATTCCGGGAGATTATGATACACAAGAATATGACTATACCGAGTCGAAACTGTCAGAAATTCGTAGTTTGCTGAGTGGTGCTGTTGACGGGAACCTGTCGCAAAGTATTTTTTCATCCACAGGCGTACAGACTTCCTTGCAGATGAAGACAGCCGAAGGTCTTTACATCAACCTGCATGAGGCTGCTTTGGTGGATTATTCTTGCATGCATTTAGTCCTAGATGACAAGAATTTTGTATTTACTTCGCAACTTACTCCTGATGCACAAGGAAATATGGCTTATATGCAGACTCCTTGCCGTACTCCCTGGCGTACTGTCATGGTGAGTGATGATGCACGCGATATTCTTGCTTCAAACCTTATCTTGAATTTGAATGAACCTTGTAAATACAAAGATACCTCCTGGATTAAACCGGTGAAATATATCGGTGTATGGTGGGAAATGATTGCCGGTGGAAAGCCTTGGGCATATACCTGGGATGTACCTTCTGTGAGATTAGGAGAAACGGATTATAACAAGGTCAAGCCCAACGGACAACACCCGGCTAATAATGAGAACGTAAAAAAATACATAGACTTTGCTGCTAAGCATGGATTCGACCAAGTGTTGGTGGAAGGATGGAATATCGGGTGGGAAGACTGGTTTGGCCATTCCAAAGATTACGTGTTTGACTTTGTGACTCCTTACCCGGATTTTGATATCAAGATGCTGAATGAGTATGCCCAGTCTAAAGGGGTGAAACTAATGATGCATCATGAAACATCGGCTTCTATCCGTAACTATGAACGTCATATGGAAGCTGCTTATCAATTGATGAACGATTATGGATATAATGCTGTAAAGAGTGGATATGTGGGCAATATGATTCCGCGTGGCGAACATCATTATGGACAATGGTTGAATAACCACTATCTATATGCCGTAACCGAGGCTGCCAAACACCATATCATGGTAAACGCACATGAGGCCGTACGTCCTACCGGGTTGTGCCGTACATATCCTAACTTGATTGGCAACGAATCTGCTCGTGGTACGGAATATGAGGCATTCAGCGGAAACAAGCCGTTTCATACTACCGTCTTACCGTTTACCCGCCTGCAAGGTGGTCCTATGGATTACACTCCGGGAATCTTTGAAATGGATATGAGTAAACTCAATCCAAATAGTAAATCACACGTGAACTCCACACTTGCCCGCCAACTCGCGCTTTATGTCACCATGTATAGTCCGCTCCAAATGGCAGCCGATATACCAGAAAACTACGAACGGTTCATGGATGCTTTCCAGTTTATCAAGGATGTGCCCGTGGATTGGGATGAGAGTAAATATCTGGAAGCCGAACCAGGACGCTATATTGTAGCGGCACGTAAAGCAAAAGGTTCAAATAATTGGTTCATAGGTTGTACCAGTGGTGAAGAAGGACATTTATCCACGCTGAAACTTGATTTTCTTGACAATGACAAGAAATACATTGCAACTGTTTATGAAGATGGTAAAGATGCGCATTATCGGAACAATCCGCAGTCTTATGGCATTCGTAAAGGTATTGTTACTGCCAAATCGGCTTTAAAGATGAAAGCTGTGGCAGGTGGTGGCTACGCCATCAGTATTATTGAAATAACTGATAAAACTGTTCTGAGAGACCTGAAGAACTTGAAATAATCTATATTTTTCAAATAATCCTTACATAAGTTGCACTAAAACCTAGGTAGGGATTATTTTTTATATGTATATTATTGGCACGGGCCAATAATTGATTTATAGGTTCGGATGATTCATAATCATGTGGTTAAAGTTAAAAATATTTCTGGGTTATGCCATTTTGGTCCTGCTGTCGGCCTTCATTGTCTATCAGTTCCGTCAGGAGCAGATGTTAAGACATACGTTGCGCAAGGAGGAAAAGGAGCTGGTGGCGATACACCGTCTGACGGAAAATAGCTACATCGGCCTACTGGACCTCTCCACCCATGCGGAGACTGCCGTCACATGGGATGATGACGACCTAAGAGAATACAGCCGCAAATGCCATAGGGTCTGTGACAATCTGCAATTTCTGAAAGAATATGTCCATACTCCGTTACTGAAAAAACATATCGACTCGTTGTGTCTTCTTCTTTGGAATAAGGAACTACTTCTTTCCAAGGCGATGCATACTTTCAAGGAACTGCAGGGTATAGGTGATATTGTGCAGGAAAGTATCCCGTCCATTGTCTCAACAGCTCGGAAACAAACTGTGCAGCAAAAGGAAAATGTGATGATTCCGAGTACTGGAGCGGAAGATTCCCCCAAAAAGAAAGGAAATATTTGGAATATCTTCCGTAGAAAAGAGAACAAATCCGCTTACCTGCAACAGCGGGAAGAGGCAGAACGTAAACGGCAGTCTCTGTCCGCCACTTCTCCAACTGGGATAACAACACGCATGCTCCATTCCCTGAATGAAAGGATCATTCTGGAACAGACTGAAAGACAGGAACGGCTGCTGGTACAGATGGACAGCTTATACATCGGCAGCGTGGAACTAAACGAAAGAATGAACAGCATGGTCTCTGAATTCGAGCGGGAGAACAACGAGCGTTTTACTGAACGCTACCGGGCCTTCATCCTTGAGCGGGACAACTCCTACTATATGGTAGCCGGCCTTGCCTTGTCCGTCTCCCTGCTGGCAATCATGCTGTACACCGTCGTACATCGAGACCTGAACCACCGTATCCGATACGAGAGGAAGCTTGAACAGTCCGACAAGCGGAATAGGGAACTGCTCCGCTCACGCAAGGAGCTGATGGCTTCGGTGGCCCATGACCTGCGTACCCCACTGGCGGCCATTAGGGGCTGTGCGGAATTGATGCCCTCGGAAAACGATGTCAGCCGTAGGACCGACTATCTGGACAACATCCTGCACTCGTCCGATTACATGCTCGGCCTGGTAAACACACTGATGGAATACCACCAGCTGGATGAAAGCGGGGTCCGTTCCAATAACACGGTCTTCAACCTTGAAGCCCTATTCGAGGAAATAGCGGACAGCCACCGTCTTGCCGCCCTGCAGAAGGATCTGGCATTCACCGCGTCCTTCTCCGGTTTAGACGCCATTGTCTGCTGTGACAGCTCGCATATCCGGCAGATAGCCGGCAACCTGCTGTCCAACGCTCTGAAGTTCACGTTCCACGGGGAGGTGCGTCTTGAGGCGGAATACCGGCCGGGAAATCTCCGCATTGTTGTTCGGGATACCGGTGTGGGAATAAACGCAAAAGAAAGAGAACGGATATTCGGAGCGTTCGAAAGGCTGGATAGCGCACGTAACATTCCCGGATTCGGGCTGGGACTGGCGATCACGGTCCGGCTCGTATCTGAAATGCAGGGCCGTGTGGAAGTGGAGAGCGTCCCCAGTGAAGGCAGCCGCTTCTCCGTTTTCCTTCCCGTGCCACCGGCCGAACAGTGCGCCCATCCAGAAGAGAAGATGCTTACCCCCAGAGAACTGCCCGTTGGCATTCACGTGCTGGTCATTGACGACAACCGCATCCAGCTGGAGATTACCCGGGAGATGCTTTCTCGCAACCGGATTCACTGTGACTGCTGCACGGATGTCCGGAATCTAGCGGACTGCCTGAAAAGACAGGAGTACGACTTCCTGCTGACCGACATACAGATGCCCGGTGCTGATGGCTTCTCAGTCCTTGAACTGTTGAGAGGCTCGGATATTCCCCAGGCAAAGGAGATTCCGATCATAGCCGTCACGGCACATTCCGGCAACAAGGAGAAGTATCTTTCCGAAGGTTTTGCAGGCTGCCTATATAAGCCTTTCTCTGAGGAGGATCTGCTGGCGGCAGTTTCACAAATGGACAGATTGGATATTACGGCTATCATGGAAGGTGAGGAATATGTTGAGGAAATGCTAGATATTTTTATAGAAGACACCACGGAGGAACTTTCCGGAATGCGGGATGCTTTCTTCATGAGAAACTATGTGAAGTTGGGAAGTATCATACACAAAGCCGCACCACTCTGGGAAATGATCCGTATAAACATTCCCCGAAGTGAACTGAAGGGAATGGCCTCCATGCCTCCTGAAAAATGGGGCGGGATATCGGACGAAAGAATAGAAAAACTGATTGAGGCCGTGGAACAGGCCGTAGAGAAAGCAAAAAAAATAAAGGAAAAAACATATGGAAACCGTATTGGTAGTGGAAGATGACCGCGTGTATGCGCGTACCACCACAAACTGGCTGGTGAAAAACGGTATCAATGCCCGTTATGTATTATCGGTAGATTCAGCGAAGGTCTTTTTGGAAGGCCATAAGGTGGATTTGCTATTGTCGGATTTTCGCCTGAACGACAGTAACGGTGTGGAACTATTAGAATGGATGAAGGCGCAGGGCTATCGTATGCCTTTCCTTATCATGACGGGTTACGGAGATATCCCCGGTGCGGTGGAAGCGGTGAAGAGAGGTGCCGCAGACTATCTACCCAAACCTATTCAGACGGAAAAGGTACTCGGTATCATCCGTGGACTGTTGAACCGTAGAAATAGAAAGAAAGTTAAAGAACGGGCTTTCTACGTTGGCAAAAGTCCTCTGGCGGTGAAACTTCAGAACATTGTGCGTGTGGTGGCTCCTGCCGACAGCTTGTCCGTACTGATACGTGGTGCATCAGGAACAGGAAAGGAGTATGTGGCCCGGCAGGTACACGCATTGAGCGGACGGGCAGACGCGCCTTTCATAGCGGTAGATTGCGGAGTGCTTCCGAAGGAACTGGCGGCATCGGAGTTGTTCGGCCATGTGAAGGGTGCCTTTACCGGAGCAACGGAACACAAGACAGGCATGTTTGCCGCCGCCAACCGCGGGACACTGTTTTTGGACGAAGTGGGTAATCTGAATGCCGAGGTGCAGAGGTCGCTGTTGCGTGCGTTGCAGGAAAAGCGTTATCGACCCGTAGGCGGCAGGGAAGAAATGCAAACGGACATCCGGTTGGTGGCCGCCACCAATGAGAATCTGGAAAAGGCGATAGCCGAAGGACGGTTCAGGGAAGACCTGTTCCACCGTCTGAACGAGTTTCCGCTGCATGTACCACTGCTGGCAGAGTGTCCCGAAGACATTATACCGTTGGCGGAGTTCATGCTGGATGCCGCCAACCGGGAGCTGGAAAGGAACGTGAAAGGCTTTGATCGCGAGGCACAGAAACGGCTGAAGGCTTATCCGTGGCCGGGAAACATACGGGAGCTGAGAACGGTTGTCAGGCGGGCGACCCTGCTGGCGAAAGACGGCTGGATAACCGCCACGGAAATAGGCCTGCCCGGTAAAGACAGACAACCGGAAGTGTATTCACTTAATGACGAACGGGCGGAACGGGCAACTATTCTGAAGGCATTGGGGGCGACGGGCAATGACAAAAAGGCGGCAGCTAGACTGCTGGGTATCAGCCGGAGCACGCTTTACCTGAAACTGAAGAAGTACCGTCTGGATTAGAATATGTCCGAAATTCGGACACATCATGTCCGGTACACAATGTTTTCCTGTACACACCGTTTTGGAGACTTTTTATATGGCTTATTATAAGTATTTTATGAATATCTCTCTTCAGGCATAGCCTTTGTTCCTATTCCGGCAGGATGAATGGAGCACTGAATTGTAAAACCTAAAAATATGATACGATGAAGACATTGGTGGAAACCTCCCTTTTCGATTTGTTTGCCTCTTATATAAACGGTGCCGGACCTGCGGCTGGGG
>OATH01000765.1_pt1 | contig 18334 bp, 9 predicted proteins | sample 1494971 | NCBI WGS metagenome assembly OATH01 (sample SAMEA2579949, study PRJEB22360) | human gut metagenome
TGGGAATACGCCCCGGCGATGGCAGCCGCATCGGACGGGACGGGCACGTCAGCGGATATATCCCCCCCCCCGACACGTTCGCCCCGTCCAGCGGATGCGGAGCATTTCCAATGTTCGCCTTATCGGGATTGGCGATTACTGCGATGTCGTCGAGTTTCTCCTTGCGCGTCACCGCATGAACATACAGGTTGACGAGCTCCGTAATGATTTCGCCGTTACTCATGTTACTGCTACCACTCACGGATTTGAGGACGGCAGCCTTCCAACGCGCCACACTTCGTTCTATACGTTTATACCCAATCAGTTCCGGCGGCAATCCCGCCTCGCGGAAGATTTTGGTCGGCGATTCCCCCGCAAGATACCGTATGACACACACCTGTTTGAAAGCGTTGGAGTACGTGATGCGGTCTTTCGATACGTTGGCCACCGCCGGCAGATCCCGCAACATTTGGAGCTCGTCCATGCTGAATGATCCTCCACCGCGCATCGTTTTACCCCCTTTGCTATACCCCATGATGAAGCAAGTGTATATCCGACTTCTCACAAGCAGCTTTTCAAATATTGCTGACCGTATATTGCTTCAACCGATCGGCCACACGTCAATGCGGGCGATTATGGAATACCCACAACCGCCCGCATTGACTTTTATTGTGAGTGAGTCAATTCACAACTCACTCACACCGAACGCATGCGCTCAGTACGTGCGGCGACGACTCTTGACCGCCACAGCCACGCCAGCGCCACCCACCAGCAGCGCCACGACGGTGAACAACACGTTTCCCGCGGCACCGGTCAGCGGCAGCTGAGTGACAGACTTGACGTTCAGCACGGTAGCGGTGGCATTCGCAGTGGTGTTATTGACCGGTTGGACCTGGCGAAGGGCATCCGGCTCGAAGGTGATGAGACCTTCATCTGTGATCTCCACATTGAAAGTGACCCTGAAGTTCTGGGCGTAATCGGTCGGAGCCTGAGTCTCCACAACCGTGTAGGTTCCTGCCGCAAGACCCGCGACCTTCACCAAACCATCATTCTCAGTAGTGAACGTCTTGGCATCATTCTGATCGGAAACAAACGACCACGCACCGTCCTCAGCCTGCTTAAGGAACTTGCCCTCCGCATTCTTGACAACGAACTTGGCGCCGGCTAGAGGCTTGGCCTCATTCCCTTCCTTGCCAATCTTCGTGAACTGGAAACCGTAGGTCTTAAGGACAGTCTTGCCTTCACCGCTGGTACCATCCTTGGTGGTGATTGTGGCCTTGTTGTCCACACTGCCGCTCAAGCCATCCAACGCATCCTTGGTGACGGTGCCCTGGTACGACACGACGATCGTCCTACCGGCCAGCGTTGTGGCATCGGCAAAATAGATGGTCGTGGTGGTGCCGGATTGAGCATTGCCTTCCTGCGTTATCGTGTACAGATCGGGATCCACAGTAGTATGATCTCCGAACTGGACCGTGAAGGCACTCTTTGCCGCAATCTGCAAACCTTTGGACGCGGTATCGGTAATGGTAAAGGGGTACGCATCCCAGCCAGCCGCAGCATGAGGAACGTCCGCGGCCACAGTGAAGTCCACGGTGTCGCCCACCTTTACGCTCTTACCGTTCACATCCACGTCATTCATCCGGGCGAACTTGAGCGGCTCGTCGGTCGGATTCGCGTTCTTCGCGTTGAACTGGCCTTCAGTCGTGATGTTGCCCTGACCGGTCGTCGTATCGGCCGCAATCCTCAGATTGGACAGTCCATTGACGGTGGTGGCCACCACAGCCGGAGTCCCCGACGTCACAGTCGTTTCGCCAGCCTTGGTGAACGTATCCTTCACCAGATACCAGCCTTCTCCGTTCACATTGACCGCCTGGCTCGTATTTGCCTGCTCCGTAGTTACGGTCAGGCCAGTACCATCAGGTCCTGCCGGCGGAGTAATTCCAGCCAAGGTCTTGGCGAAGACACGGAGCTGATCCGCAGTGAACGTCGCCACATAGGCGGCTGGATTATCCTTGTACTCTGTCGGGATGCCGTTGTGGCTTCCATCAGCCACATCAGCAGCGGTGGTCACAGCTCCCTTCCATGCGTCAACCGTTTTCACTTCGACCGAGCCATCGCCAGGATTCTCAAACATGGCAAACTTGTATGGCGTGTACGTATGGCCTTCCTGTGCGTGGTTAACTTGCAGCAATGGAGCATCATCAGCCTGTGCGGCGGCGACGCCGATGGCCATGCCGCTCAGCAACGTTGCCGCGGCGGCCAGCCCTGCGAAAAGCTTCCTCATCTTCATGAGAATCTCCTCTTCCTTGATTGTTGGTTACTGTGTTCTGCAATCGCGGGAGGCGGGAACCCAACATGCCCCCGCGATCCGCAAATCCTGTGTTGTTCAGCTGAGCCGCTTCTTGCGTCTCCACTGGTCGGCCGCAGCGACGGCGAGCAATGCCAGCACGCCAACTCCGCCGGCCGCAATCTGCCACCATCGTTCCGCACCCATGCGGCCCGTCAATGGCAGTGACGATGCCGAAATGTATTGGTTGGTGAACAGCATTGGCTGGGTCTCGTCCCAATTCGAACCAGCGGCACCATAATCGGTTTTCAGCTGGGTCACGGATTCGACAACGGCCTTCCATTCACCGGACGTTCCGTCTTTCATCACGGACACGACCACCCGGTATTCCGCCTGCGAGTAATACATTGCGGAAGCATTACCAGCGTTCTCCGTCACAAGATATGTGTACTCGGCTTCACCTGCGTCATACGTGATGTCGCCGAAGTAAGCAACGTGATCGTCAGACGAATCGCGTTTCACCGTCACCGTGCACGCCGACTGGTTCTTGCAGGAAGCTGGCATCGGCGCGTCTGGATTGGAACCGTCTGCCTTCAACTTGAAGGTGAACGCGTCGGAATCCTTCCAATCGCGCCCCTTCAGCTCCTTCTGCACGCCAATCGCATGCGTCAGCATGGTCTGCTTCAACGTGTTGGTGATGATCACCGTGGCTTCCTGCGATGCCGTGGATTCCGGCACCGTCACCGCATTGCCGTCAACAAGATTTCCATCGCCGACCTTGTGCTGGTAGGAAGCCTTCCACAAGTGGCTGTCCGGTTCGACTTCCGTCACCGTGTACGTCTTTTGGGCGCCTGCCGGAATAATCACGTCGGTGGACCATTTGCCGCTATCGTCACGCTTCAGCGTGACCGTCTTATAGGTATCGTTGCCCTGTTTGATATCCACCGTGATGCTTTCCGGCTTCTGGCCGTTACCGCTCCACTGCTTGTCGACGTGCAGTGTGGAATGCACCACCTGGATTACCGGGTGCGGATACGGGTTCTCCCTGCACTCATGAGTCTTGCCATCGGCCGTATAGGTCAAGCATGCGGAATCGTTCGTATGGAAACCCGGCTGGTTCGAGGACGTGGCGTTTCCCGGCAGATCGGTGTTCGCGTTACCCTTTACGCCGTCGTATCCATCCTTGCCGGCATTCAGGTTGGCGGCATACTCGTCATATGCCTTCTGCGTGGGCTTCACGTTGTATTCCAGCGTGTATGTCACGTTGTGGGCCAGAGCCTTCAGGAATGCGACCGTGAATTTCTTCGTGCTCGCGTCATACGTCAAGGTGTAATCGACATTAGTCAAGGAGACCACCTTGCCGGAAGCATCCTTGGCAACGACCCTGTAGTTGTTATCCGCAAGATCGACATAGTCGGAGAGCGTATCCTCCATGGTCACATTGGTGTATGCGGACGTGGTAGTCTCACTTTTTTCAATCTCGTCGAAGATGGTATTCAGCTCCGAAGCGTTCGTCGCGCTTTTATAATAGCCGGCTTCGATATTCCCTTCACCGAGCTGGTTGTATTTCGTTGCCTTTGGGAAATTGCTGGACACCGCATGCATGAACTGGTTCTCGTTGCTGGAGAGCGAGGACGGGTTGGCACTGGCGAAGATGCCGATGGAATACACCGCGGCGCCACCATCTTTCAATTCCTTGGCAGCTTCGACGGCCTTATTTGCCACTTTACCCTCGAAGCCACTAGACGATGTAGGCGAACCATCCGCGAAAAAGATAACGACCTTCTTCGCATCGGTTCGAGCACTAGCACTGCCCATCACCTTGACCGCACGATTGAATCCATTGTCGGCGCGGGTGGCGCCAGCGGCTTTGAGTTTGCTGACTTTGTTCTTCAGACCGTTCATATCCGCAGTCAGATTGCTAACGATTTGGGAGTAGTTGTAGGTGTACCCACCACTTCGGTACATGTCATCCCCGATTTTGTCCGTTTTATCGCCGGCGAACTTCACCAGTCCAACGTGAACCAGTTCGGAACCGGCCTCCGTATTAGTATTCGCAGCTTCATCAAGAAATGCTTTAACCGCTTCTTTCAGTGCGTCTAACCGCCTGGTCCGATCCGTCTTACTCATCGGATCGTCCATCGAACCGGACACATCCAGCACCAGCGTGAAGTCGATCGGCTGGGTGGTGGTGACCGTGGTGCTGTTGACGGCGCCCTTCACATCCACGTTCACGGTGTAACTGCCATTATCGTTCTTCTTGATGCGCTTATGCTTCTCCGGAGCGCCCAACTGAGAACCAGTCTCGTTCTGCGCAACCGACTGCGCCCGATTTGCTCGCGCAATCGGTTGAGCGGACAACGTAACTGGCTGCTCATCAGGTTGTTCAGATTGTTGTTCAACCTCCTGCTCAACCCACTGCTCAGTCTCTTCTTTCGTTTCTTGTTCCGTTTCTTGTTCGACTTGCTGGTAAGCCTCTTGATCTGACGGCTGCTCTTGCTCTGACGGCTGTTCTTCTCCCACCATCAAATTTTGTTCCACCGGCTGTGAATCCTCTTGCCCAGATTCTTGCAATACCGGCTGCTCGATTTGTTGTTCCAAGGCTCCCGTGGCATCTTCCGCCGCCGCTGACGAAGCAGTGACGCACCCCACGCCGGCGAGCATTGCGGCCGTCGCGACGGCCGCAATGACACGACGCGTGAACAGACCTGTGCCCCTCGCCCTGTTTCGCTCAAAGACGTGTCTCATACGCCTACCCCCTTGTACCGTTAAGCGATCGGGGAAATACCTTCCTCCTTCGACCGGTATATTTGATGCGTCTTCGCTTCACATACCGTCCGACAATCGCTTCGTTGCCTAAACCTTAAGGAGAAAAACAGAGGGATACATACCCTCCCAACGAGGTAGTCAAGGGGATATACTTTCCTTGAAATCGCACATATCATCGCGATTCTAGAGTATTCTTGCCCCCGTAAATCGCGATGCAAAAACTATAAGCAAACGTTGTCATGTCTCTTTCAGAATTGTCCCCGACAAAAAAGCATCTGTCAAGTGCAACATTAACGCCATCAACCCCTAGTTGCGCTTTGGCCACCAAGCGGCATGCCTACGGACATGCCACGGACAGCGGAGCAGCCAAACCAACAACAAACCGACCAGCAACGTGGCAGCTGACACCACGCCCGCAATCACACGCACATCTTTTGCCGCATCATCCTCCGCGGGAATCTCTTCGGGAATGGCGGAACGTAATGCCGAAACCAACAGACGATGCGTATTCACACCGTACGGAGTGCACGTCATCAACGTGACCCGATCCTCGCCAGAGGTAATCTTCAATTGCGATGTGTCGTTAGGTTCGATTTCGGTAATACGATCCACCATATAGCCAAGCGTATGGCCCATCACATCGATATAGAAGTAATCACCAACCCGCATCTCATCCAAACGCGTAAACATTGAGGCTTCAACCAAACCCCGATGTCCGGTAATCACCGCATGCGTATCCTTGCCACCCACCGGCAGACTACTGCCATACAAATGCCCCGCACCGGACGCAAGCGTCTGCTCCGACGTGCCATGGTAGATCGGCAAATTCACAGAAATCTTTGGAATGCGGATGGAACCCATCACGCCATCGCCAGTATCCAGCAAACGCTGGTATTCCGCGTCTTTGGAGCTAGCGGAATCCTTGTTACCATCGCCAGTGGCGCCTGCGCCCGTCGAGCTGGAACCGGAACCGTCGCTGGAGTCGGACTGATTGTTGTTGTACAACTCGGCGAGCGGATCCTCAGCCTCGCCAATCACCGGCTGTCCCGATTCGGCGAGACGCTTGTTGTACGCCCCAGCTGCGGCGAATGCCTCGTCGGCCTGCGGATACGGCCAGCCCGCGACGCTCTGCTCGGAACGGGCGGACGTGCTCGCCAGCTTTTGCGCGGACTGGTATTGCAGCACTTTCGGGAAAAGACCAATGCCGATTGCGGAGAAAATCAGCACCGCCGCAAGCACACGCAGGGCAATGGATCTACCCACGTCGGCGCGACGCTCGCGAATCTCTTCGGACACATCGGTCGCCTCGGCGAACGTCGGCGGAACGTAGGTGCGTGTATCTTGCGACCCGCTGCTTCTCGACCCGCCGCACGTGCCCCCTCGCAAAATGCCTGCCATCAGTTTAAGCCCCCTTGAACCACCTAGTACAGGGACATTATATGGCGTTCCGGACGGACTTTGCACCCTACCTAGTGCGCTTACAAACAAAACAGTTCCACCATTTTCCACGGATAATAAAAGCTTATAGAACCCCCTACCCCATAAAATTAACAAAAACTTAACCTCACCCCCAGCGCGTCATGGGGGTCACCGCGTATCCGAGCACCGTCACGCAGACTCACTAGGCTGGAAACATGACGCAAGAGCTCGTTTCATTAACCATCATCATGGCGGTGGCGGCCGTCAGCCCGATTGTGGCGCAGCTGATTCCGGGAAGGTTCATTCCACAAACCGTACTGCTGCTCGCCGCCGGAGCCGCACTCGGCCCGTACGGACTGGGCATAATCGAAGTAAACGACGCCGTGAAACTCTTGAACGAGCTCGGCATGGCGTTCCTGTTCCTGCTCGCCGGCTACGAAATCGACCCGAAACGACTCGCCGGACATCAAGGCAAAGTCGGACTGCTTACATGGGGAATCACGCTAGGCCTCGCCTGGCTGGTTGTGACATTCCTTCCGTTCTTCACCAAGCAAGGCATCAACGGCGTAGCCACGGTAATCGCACTCACCACCACCGCGCTCGGCACGCTCATGCCGATTCTCAAGGAACGCAACCTCGAAGGCACCCCCATCGGCGACGCCATCATCTCGTACGGAACGTGGGGCGAACTTGGCCCAATCCTTGCCATGGCCATCCTGCTATCCACCCGAACCGGCTGGCAGACCATGCTCGTGCTCGGCGCATTCCTTGCCATCTGCCTATTGTGCGCAATGCTACCCACGAAAGCACTGAAAACCGGCCATCGCCTGTACCGTTTCCTTACGGAAAATGCGAACACGTCATCGCAAACGCTCATGCGACTGACCACATTCCTGCTCATCTTCCTTGTCACCATTTCCGCGCTGTTCGAACTTGACGCGGTGCTCGGCGCGTTCGCCGCAGGCTTCATCCTGCGTTACATCATCCCCGACGGCAGCAAGTCGCTGGAAATGAAGTTGGAGGGTGTCGGCTACGGCTTCCTCATTCCTGTATTTTTTGTGGTGTCAGGCGCCGCGATCAACGTGCGCGCCGTGGCAGGCCGGCCCGCGCTGCTCGTCGCGTTCATCGTAATGCTCATGCTGATTCGCGCGGTGCCCGTATATGTTGCGCTATCGCTCGACAAACGCAAGAATCCGCTGTCATCGCATCACCGCGTCACCGTAGCGCTGTATTGCACGACCGCGCTGCCGATCATCGTCGCCGTCACGTCGCTGGCGGTGAAGGTCGGCACCATGCAAAGCGACACCGCGTCAACACTGGTCGCAGCCGGCGCGATTACAGTGTTCCTGATGCCGCTGCTCGGCTCGATCACATATCAGGTGGCCGACGTACATCCGGTCACCGCGGTTCGGGAGATTGCGCACACGCCATCCGATTGGCAGACGATCGTACGCGAACATGCGCAGGTACGCGCGCTGCTGCACCATCAGGACCGGCTCAAGCGTATGGCGGAGACGTTGGAATCGCTGGAAAAGCAGGAGGGGCTGAACGGTTTGGACAGCCGTCGCGCCGAACTTGTGGAACGTGCGCGCCTCGAAATCGACCGCCAACTCAAGGAACTCGGCCTGGACCCGCAGCTCACCACCCAACTCCCCCACAACTACCGCTACCCGAAGAACTGAGAGGGCTTCGGAGGGGCGCTACTCCACGGACTTGAGGGAGCTGATGGGGTCGATGCGGTCGAGGACGGGGTTGACGAACAGCTGCACGAGCAGCGCGAAGGCCATGGTCGCCACGGCCGCGATCACGTAGCTCAGCGGCTTGACCTCCACCTCGAAATACAACGAGGGCATGTTGAGCGCCATCGTCAGCATGCCGCCGACGAGCCGGCCGAGCGGCAGGCCCAGTATCACACCCATGACGGTGAGGATCATCATCTCACGGTTCACGTAATGGTGCACTTCGCGGTCGAAGAAGCCAAGCACCTTGAGCGTGGCCATCTCGCGCACGCGTTCCGACACGTTCGTATTGGCGAGCGTGAACAGCACCACAAGCGCCAGACCGCCGGCAAGCGCCACAATCAGCGCCACCACCGCGCCCATGAGGTCGAATTTGAAGCTGTCGGCCATGTGCGCGCAGCTTACGGCCTTCATCACCGAACTGTCCTCTTCGAGCGATTCCGCATAGTCGGTTTGCGAGGCGTCGGAGCCGGAAAGCTTGGCGAGCATGGCGTTCCACGTCAGAGCCTCGGAATCCTTGGAACTCTTGGAATTCTTGGTGTTCTTCGCGTCTTTCGAGTCGAAAAGCTTGGCGTAGTAGGTTTCGCTTACATACACATCCGAGCCGATGAGGTTGCGATTCACCGCGCTCACCTTCGCCGTCGCCTGCACGCCGTCGCCGTTGGTCAGTCGCACCTTGGAACCGGCCTTGACGCCCAGCGCGCTTGCCGCCGACTGCGCGACGATCACGCCATCGTCATCGAGTTTCAGCGAACCGGTTTTGCCGACGCCGGACGTGCCCAGTATGCCGGACGAGACCGGCTGCAACGTGACCATTTCGCCCAAATCGGACAGATGCTTTTCCGGCACCGCGACCAGCTGGATGCTTTCGCTGCCGCTGCTGCCGGCCTTGCCGCTGTCACCGTCGCCACTGCCCGCAACCGTCAAATCGCCCGACTCTATGCGCACGTCAAGCGATGACGTGACGCGCCCGTCTGACGCGACTTTCGTGCGCATCGCCGACGCGTCCGAATCGTCGGAAACCACCATCAGGTCGTACTGGTAGATGTCGCGGTATTGCTTGATGCCGAGGTCGGCGACGGTGTCGTTGATGGCCAGGCCGCAGACGATCAGCGCGGTGCAGCCGGCCACACCGCCGACCGTCATGATGAGGCGCGACTTGAAGCGGAAGATGTTGCGCGCGGTCACTTTGCCGAGGAAGCCCATGCGATTCCAGACCGGCCGAATCCGTTCCAGCAGAATGCGCGAGCCGGCGCGCGGCGCTTTCGGACGCAGCAGCGCGGCGGGCGTCTGCCGCATTTCCTGCACGCACGCGTAGATGGTGGCGGCGAGCACGCCGACCACGAACAGCGCGATGCCGAGCGAGCCGTACAGCCAGTCGTATTCCAGTCGCAGGCCGGGCATCACATACATGCCTTGCAATACGACCAGCAGGAACGCAGGAATGCCAAGGAAGCCGGCGATCAGGCCGAGGCCGCCGCCGATGAGGCAGGCGAGCAACGCGAACAGCAGGTAGCGCGACGCGACCGCCAGCCGCCCGTAGCCGAGCCCCACGTACGTGCCGATGAGCGAGCGGTCCTCTTCGACCATGCGCGCCATGGCGGTCAGGCTCATCATCACGGCCACCAGCAGGAACACAATCGGGAACGCGTTGCCGAGCGACTGGATGGAGTCGAGGTCGGATTTGAGCGCGCTGAACCCGCCGAGCGACTGCCGGTCCTGCACATACCAGCGCACTTGCGGAATGCTGGTTTTCAGCTCGTTTTCCTTGGTTTTCAGCGTATGTTCGGTACTTGCCTTCTGCTCGTTCAATTGCGATTGCGCCTGGTCGAGCTGCTGCTTGGCTTGCGTCAGTTCGGGACTAGCGGCGATGATGGTTTCACGCATTGTTTCACGCGTGGTTTCGTCAAGTTGGAGGGTAGTTGCACCTGCGGCCGCCGCCGCACCTGCGTTCGCGCCGTTTGCCGCAGCTCCCGCAGCCGCCGCGCCCGCCTGCATGCTGACAATCTGGTCGACCTGCTGGTTGAATTGCTGCCGATTCGCGTCGATTTGCGACTGCGCGTCCGCGAACTTCTTGTCGGCTTCCGCACGCGCGTCGGCGATCTTCTTGTTGCCCGCGTCGAGCAGTTCCTGCCGACGGGCCTTCTGGCGGTCGGTTTTCACGGTGCCGTCGATGCGGTCGGTCACCTGCTTGACAGTGTTTTCGTACGATTCGTCGAACGTGCTTTCGGCGGCCGCACCCTTGACGAGCAGCGTGGCGGACGTGTAGAGGGTGCCGGTCACGCCATCGGACGGCGCGAAGAACGTGTAGTCGGTGGTGGCGGTGGAACGGAACGAGGTCATGGCGGAGTAGCCGTCCGGGTTGCTCAGGTTCTGCGGATCGAGCACCACGCCCACGATGGTGAGCTTGGTCGGGAAGCTCGGCGCCTCGTCCGTGCCGTTCGTTTCATTCGTGCCGTCCGCACCGTTCGTATCGTTCGTATCGTTCGTATCGGAAGTATCGGAGGAAGCCGATTCGGGGGTTACGGTGAGGCGGCTGCCGATACGCTTGCCCGAATCGCGAATAAATTTCCTGGTTACCGCGATTTCGCCGGCTTTCTTCGGCATGCGCCCTTCCTGCAAGTATGGCTGGTCAATGCCGTTCGTGCCGATTTCCTGCATGGTCGCTGACTTGCGGCCGTCCAAATCGAACGTCACTTCCTGCGACCGTTCCGCCTGCACTTTCGCAACACCGTTCACCTTGCGCAACGCGGCGATATCGCCGTTCGACAGGCCCGCAGTGGACAGCACCTGGACGTCGTGCAGGCCCTGCGCGTCGAAAAAGCGATCGGTGCTGCGGAACGCGTCACGGCAGCCCGCGTAAATGCCGGTGAGCACGGCCACACCGAGCAACGTGATCATGGCGATGGAAATGAATCTTTTCCACGAATGCGCCCACATTCGCAGCATGTCCTTGACGAATGCCATGTCGACCTCCGTTCGTAGCCCCTCATTCCATTGAACACCATGAAGCTTGGGAAGACGCGCCAAACCGCACATCCGCAACACGTGTCCAAATCGCGCGTTCGAATCGCACAGCAATCGCGCGAATCGAACTTCTAAACCAAACAACCCGTTAAGCAAACCAGACATTCCGGAACGAACAAACCAACACTTTGCCCGCCGCTTCCCGCTACAATCGGGAACGTTCCCTCACAAAGGGCGAATCGCAAAAAGCAAGCAAAACAAGCACATGCAAGCGTGCAACAGCACGCAACGCAAGCAGCGAGCGCAACACACAACGCGCAATCGCAAGGAAACAGAGAAGAGGAAATCTCCATGAGCGACGTCACCGCCGCAAAGAAGCCGCGTGGAACCGACGATGTACCGGTTCCGCCGACGCTCCGTAAATCGTTGAAAAACCGCCATATCCAGCTCATCGCGCTGGGTGGCGCCATCGGCACCGGCCTGTTCTACGGCTCCAGCGAATCCATCCAGCTGGCCGGCCCGTCCATTCTGCTCGCCTACCTCGTCGGCGGTCTCGCGATCTTCATGATCGTGCGCGCTCTGAGCGAGATGGCGGTCGAGGATCCGAAGGCTGGCGCGTTCAGCTACTACGCGACGCGCTACTGGTCACGGCGAGCGGGCTTCATTTCCGGCTGGAACTACTGGTTCAACTACGTGCTGGTGGCCATGGTGGAGCTTGCCGTGGTCGGCTCGTTCGTGAACTACTGGTTCCCGAACATTCCGAAGTGGGTGTCGGCGGCGGTGTTCCTCGTGGCCATCGCGGCGCTGAATCTCATGGGCGTGAACAAGTTCGGCGAATTCGAATTCTGGTTCGCCATCATCAAGATCGTGGCCGTGCTGGCCATGATTCTCGGCGGCCTGTATGTGATCATCGCCAATGTGCCGACCGCTTCGGGCATTCGCGCGAGCTTCGCCAACTGGTTCACCGTGGACGGCGGATTCCTGCCGCACGGCCTGATGACCCGCAACGCCGACGGCACGTGGACCGGCCTGCTGATGGCGCTCGTCGTGGTGATGTTCAGCTTCGGCGGCACCGAACTCATCGGCATCACCGCCGGCGAAACCGAGAATCCGCGCACCACCATTCCGAAGGCCACGAACGGCATCATCTGGCGTATTCTCGTCTTCTACATCTGCGCGCTCGGCGTGATTATGGCGGTGATTCCGTGGAGCAAAATCGACGGCGATTCCAGCCCGTTCGTGCAGATCTTCGATTCCGTCGGCGTGCACGCGGCCGCCGGCATCCTCAATTTCGTGTGCCTGACCGCCGTGATGAGCGTCTACAATTCCGGCCTGTACGCCAACTCCCGCATGCTGTATTCGCTGGCAAAGCAGGGCAACGCGCCGGCTTACCTGGGTAAGCTCAGCAAGAAAGGCGTGCCGGTCGGGGGTGTTATCACTTCCGCGATAATTATTGCGATTGCCGTTGTCGTCGTGTTCGTATGGCCGGAATTCGCGTTCAATTATCTGATGTCGATCGCCACTATCGCGGCTGCGATCAACTGGATCATGATTATGATTACGGAGATTAAGTTCCGTCGCATGGTTGCGGCTGGCGATGGCCCGGCCGAACTTAAGGGGCTGAAGGGCAAGGAAGCGCTCGACAAGATCGCGTTCAAGCTGCCGTTCGCCAATGTGACGCCGTATGTGGTGATCGCGTTCATGCTGCTGGTTGTGGTGCTCATGTGCTTCTCCGCAAGCTATCGCATCGCCGTGATCGCCGGCGTCATCTGGCTGGCGGTGCTGTTCGCCGCCGCCCAACTTGCGCTTGGCAAGTCCGGCAGCGAACGGGGTGAAGAAGCGGCAGTGATCGTCGACGCGGCTGCTGCAACCGCTGAGTAATCGCAAGAAACACAAAACGGCCTCCTCTTCCGGCTTTTGTTACCCGAATCGGCTGGTTACGGTAACAAAAGCCGGATGGGAATGCCGTTTTTGCGATTAGACGGGGCGATTAGACCGACGGCCTCAGTCAGCGGTGCCGTCGGGGGTGACGGGCTCGGTGGACTCGACGGGGGAGGTATGGTCGGTCAGGTCCAGACGGAACGGCTGCGCGGGCAGGCCGTCGTCGTTGAACAGCGGAGCCGGACCCCAACTGCGCCAGGCGTATCGCATCGCCATCGGCTCGGGCACATCCGGAGTCGCCAGCGTAATCGTGCCGATGCTGCGGCTGTTAATCGGAATGCCGAATTCCGTAGCGTTGTAATCGACCACGTTCACTCTGGAATTGACGAGATCATCGATGTCGCAATCCACGAAAATCGCGGCGGTCGCCGGGTGGAACATACCGTCGGAACCGGCCAGTTCGAAGCCGGAATGTTCCGGCACGCGCACCAAAGTCGGCAGCTGGCCATCGAAATCATCGTCGTCGCCGCCGCCGGGCGTGGTGCCTTCGAAATGCAAACCGTGCGCATAGCGGAAGAACAGGCGTACGCGGCCGTTCGGGTCGCATCGGAAGCCCAGCACCGTCGGGCCGTGCACCGGAACGCGATCCATGCCGTAGATTTGCCGCAGCGCGCAATTGGCAAGGCGTTCGCCGGGCGTGCGCTTGTCCAGCGGGTGGATGTTGTCGTATTCGCCGCAGTCGATCGTGCAGATGGCGTACACGTTGTCTATGGACTGCGCGGCGTCCCATTGGGCCTCACGCAGCACCGGCCAGCGCATCGGATCGTTGCCGTCCGCAGCCGTCTTGCCGTTGATCCATTGCGGCAACTGCACGATGAGGAACGGCAGATTTTCGCTCCACAGCGCACGCCATTCGCCGATCATCATGCCGAGCAGCTCGCGGTAGGAACCGCTGTATTGCTCGTCTTCCTCACCCTGATACCACAGGAAACCGGCCAGCGAGTAGGGCATGATACGTTCCAGCATGGCGTGGAAGGGGCCACACGGACGCCATTGCGATGTAGGGGTGAGCGGCGGCGGCCACGGGCAGGTGCCGCACTGTTCGCTCAACTCGCTGCTCGTTGCGTTCGGATTGGTCTGACGCACCGTTTCCACAGCCGCGTTCCATGCGTCCATCTGCGACTGCCATTCGCTGGTTTCCAGCTCGAACTGCTGTTGCGTCTTGCCTGCGATCGCACGCTGGTAGCGCGTCAGATAGTCGCGGCCGGCATCGCTGGAATTGAGTGCGTCCTCGCTCATCCAGCAGCTGATCGACGTGCCGCCGATATAGCAGTCGACAATGCCGACCGGCAGATCGGGGTCGAGTTCGGAGCGCAGCTTGCGTGCGAAATAGTAGGCGACGGCACTCATCACACCACTGTTTTCCGGCGATGATTCCTGCCAACTCGACGTATTTTCCGCATTGCGATTGATGACACCGGTTTTCGGCACATTGTAGAAACGCAGCAGCGGATCGGCGCAATCCTCAAGTGCTTCGTCGGCATGCTCGCTGTTACGCAACTCAAGTTCCATATTGCTTTGGCCGCCGGCGAGCCACACTTCGCCGATAAGCACGTCGTCGAATTCGATGGCATCATTGCCCGCGACGATACGAAGCGTGTACGGACCGCCTTCCGGTTGCGCGGGCAGCATCACGCGCCACTGCGAAAAGCCGTTGACCACGTTCTGCGAAGAATAAGCATGTTCCTGCGCAATCAGGGAGCCGTCAAAGTCGTGTATTTCCGCCACAACCTCCATACCGGCGCAATCGGCAGCCAATGCGCCGAACACCGCAATGGGCTTGTTGCGTTGCAATACCATGTGCGAGGCGAAAATCGAGGCGATATGCAGCACGCCCGAGACATTACGCTCCTCCACCTGCTCCATCTGCGCCGTCATTTCGGAACCAGGCGCAATCCCCGTCGCAGTGACCATTGCTTCAGCTTCCTCATCAAACAATCCTACGTGCCTATCCTAAGCCACTTTCCTACCAAAATGCATGAAGCGTCACCTAAATAAGCACATGCTTGCCCACACAAACGTCATTTTCAGCGATTGAAACGTCGCTTCGGTAGGGGCTTAATCGCAATTCCCAACGGAAACAACATTCCAACGGCCCGAAACGTCGCTTCCGTAGGGGTTTCGCAGGAAAGGTATCACGATTGCGCCGCGACGAATTTTTTACGATTTCGCGGCTCACTTTGTGGACTGGATACGTACCAAAACGGCCGCTCCGGTAGGATGGACCCCAGTTTGCAGGACAAAATCCATGCACGAAACCACGAATTTCATCTGCGAATGGTAGAAACCCGAACGCTTTTCAAGCGTTCACCCCACTACACAAAAGGAGTGCCAAGTACAATGGCTGCACAAATTTGGTATGAGAACGACGGCGATCTCTCGGTCCTCGAAGGCAAGAAGGTTGCCATCATCGGTTACGGTTCCCAGGGCCACGCCCATGCGCTGAACCTGCGCGATTCCGGCGTCGACGTCGTCGTCGGCCTGCGCCCGACCTCCAAGTCTGTCGAGCACGCCAAGGAGCAGGGTCTGGAAGTCAAGTCCGTTCCGGAAGCCGCCGCCGAGGCCGACATCATCATGATTCTGGCTCCCGATCAGTACCAGCGCACCATCTGGGCCAACGACATCGAACCGAACATCAAGCCGGGCGCCGCCGTCGCCTTCGCTCATGGCTTCAACATCCACTACGGCTACATCAAGCCGACCGAGGACCACCCGGTCTTCATGGTCGCCCCGAAGGGCCCGGGCCACATCGTGCGTCGTGAGTACGCCAACGGCCGTGGCGTCCCGGTCGTCGTGGCTGTCGAGCAGGATCCGCGCGGCGACGCTTGGGACATCACCCTGGCTTACGCCAAGGCTCTGGGCGCCCTGCGCGCAGGTGCCATCAAGACCACTTTCACCGAGGAGACCGAGACCGATCTGTTCGGCGAGCAGAACGTGCTCATGGGCGGCGTGAACAAGCTCGTTGAAATGGGCTTCGAGGTCCTCACTGACGCTGGCTACCAGCCGGAGATCGCCTACTTCGAGGTCTGCCACGAGCTGAAGATGCTCGTCGACCTCATGAACGAGGGTGGCCTGAACAAGGCCCGTTGGTCCTGCTCCGACACCGCCCAGTACGGCGACTACACCAACACCGTCATCAACGAAGACTGCCGCAAGCGCATGCAGTACCATCTGAGCCGCATCCAGGACGGCTCCTTCGCCAAGGAGTTCATCGACGATCAGGACGCTGGCGCTCCGAAGTTCAAGCAGCTGCAGGAAGAATACGGCAACGTGCGCATCGAGACCGTCGGTCCGAAGCTGCGCGCCATGTTCTCCTGGAACAACGGCAAGGATGACGACGCTGACATGGCCACTTTCACCGGCAAGATCGCCCGTGGCTGAGTAACGTCTCGCATTCATTGCGATTAATCGCATTAACTGCGATTGAAGGCCGCCGCCCAAGTTGGGTGGCGGCCTTTCGTTATGCCGGAACGTACGCAACCGTCGCACGCACGACGATATGCAAAAAGCGCCGTCCGCATGAAGCGGGCGACGCTTTCTAATTCGCTAAATAGCTTATGCAGCTAGCGAAGCAATCTCACTGAACCTGGGTACGAGCGATCTTGCCGTTGAAGGACTCGGCCATATCGGCATCGGCGTCCACCTGGTTGTTCCAGGAGAACATGGCGCGCAGCTTCGGGCCAACGGTCTCCAGGTGCGGGTGGCTGTACTCTTCCTGCAGCTTCTTGAACTTCGGAGCGCCAGCGGCCTGGTCATCCATGAACTCCTTGGCGAAGGAGCCGTCCTGGATGCGCTTGAGCTGGTACTGCATGCGCTTCTTGGTCTCCTCGGTGATGACGGTGGAGGTGTAGTCGCCGTACTGGGCGGTGTCGGAGCAGGACCAACGGGCCTTGTTCAGACCACCCTCGTTGGCCAGGTCGACCAGCATCTTCAGCTCGTGGAACACCTCGAAGTAGGCAATCTCCGGCTGGTAGCCGGCCTCGGTCAGCACGTCGAAGCCGAGGTCGCACAGGTGGTTGATGCCGCCCATGAGGACGTCCTGCTCGCCGAACAGATCGGTCTCGGTCTCCTCGGTGAAGGTGGTCTTGATGGCGCCTGCACGCAGAGCGCCCAGAGCCTTGGCGTAAGCCAGGGTGATGTCCCAAGCGTCGCCACGTGGGTCCTGCTCGACGGCCACGACGACCGGGACGCCACGGCCGGCGGCGTACTCACGACGCACGATGTGGCCCGGGCCCTTCGGAGCGACCATGAACACCGGGTGATCCTCGGAAGGCTTGATGTAGCCGTAGTGGATGTTGAAGCCGTGAGCGAAGGCGATGGCCGCGCCCGGCTTGATGTTGGGCTCGATGTCGTTGGCCCAGATCGTGCGCTGGTACTGGTCGGGGGCCAGAATCATGATTACGTCGGCCTCGGCGGCGGCTTCCGGCACGGACTTGACTTCAAGGCCCTGCTCCTTGGCGAAGGCGACCGACTTGGAGGTCGGGCGCAGGCCGACGACCACGTCAACACCCGAATCGCGCAGGTTCAGCGCATGCGCGTGGCCCTGCGAGCCGTAACCGATGATCGCGACCTTCTTGCCTTCGAGCACGGAGAGGTCACCGTCGTTGTCATACCAGATTTGTGCAGCCATGTTTGGCACTCCTTTACTTGCGTACCGGCACTCTTGCCGGCACACGGTGTCGTTTGTGGTTGCGCATTATGCAGGAGCCTGCATTCCGCGCGTTTGGGGTCGGGCATGGGCCCGGTCGATCCAAGCGTTAAGGATTTTGTCCTTAGAACTGAGGACTATCCTACCGGTAACGCCGCCACAGCCCCCTCACCGTCCACAACGTGAACCATCTCACTATTGGAGTATGAACAGTTCAGGCGGGGAGCGGGTGACGCGGCGCAGGACGCGGCAATGTCGGGCTTGTTTCCGGTCTCCCACCCGCCGCTCCCGAATGAACGGGAACGGCGGCCTTGTTATGCACCGCTCTCAGTCAGTCTGCGACCGACTGGCGGCTCCCTCCAGCGGGAGCCGGAGCGGAGGCGATCACTGAACCTGGGTACGAGCGATCTTGCCGTTGAAGGACTCGGCTTCGTCCTGGTCCTTGGCCGGGCCGTTGTTCCAGGAGAACATGGCGCGCAGCTTCGGGCCGACGGTCTCAAGGTGCGGGTGGGAGAACTTCTCCTGCAGTTCCTTGAACTTCGGGGCGCCGGCAGCCTGGTCATCCATGAACTCCTTGGCGAA